>Ga0210085_1000082_pt1 | contig 42327 bp, 40 predicted proteins | sample China_Galinas_PW_5_FD_184866 | JGI IMG/M metagenome (GOLD analysis project Ga0210085, IMG submission 184866) | Wetland microbial communities from San Francisco Bay, California, USA, that impact long-term carbon sequestration - China_Galinas_PWC_D1... | ecosystem: Environmental > Aquatic > Marine...
GTCTTGTTTCGGGTTCAAAAGGTCCGGGTGGATATGGGCGAATACGATTTACCGGGTCCCACCCGCAAAAAGGTTACCTGCAGCCGATGCGGCCAGGTGGTTCGAGACAACCGAGAGGTGGTTCAAAACGGTCATATCCTTTGCAAACCTTGCGCTCAAGGGGTCTACTTCTCGGAAGCAGAGGAAATCACATGGCCGGATATGAACTGGATACCCGCTCAAAAAGAAGAGCAGGTGTTTGTCGCCACCAATGCACTAAGACACGAAGAAGAATAATTGCGAAAAAATTCTTTGTGCCTTGATGTCTTTGTGGCAAAAAAATAAGGAGATAAAAAGTGATTAAGACCATAAAATTAAAAGATGCGGTGGGGACGAAACTGGCCCATGACATCACCGAAATCCGTCCCGGAGAATTTAAAGGCGCAGCTTTTCATAAAGGGCACACGGTATGCAACGAGGATTTGTGTCGGTTGCAGAAGCTCGGAAAAAATCATCTTTACCTTATTGATTTAGAAAAAGACGAAATTCACGAAAACGAGGCGGCCGCCATTATGGCCAAAGCCCTGGCCGGCAAAGGGGTGGTATGGAAAAATGAACCTCGTGAAGGAAAGATCGGTTTAAAGGCGGATAGAGACGGGCTGCTAACCATCAACGTTGCCGCCCTGGCAGCATTTAACATGATCGAAGAGGTGATGTGCGCCACTTTACATAACCATACATTGGTGAAAGCAGGTGAACTGGTGGCCGCCACCCGTGCCATACCCCTGGCCATGAAACGGGCGCCCATCGAACGGGCCGCCGCCATTGCCGATCAAAGCGGCGGTGTGGTTTCCGTACACTCCCTTCGGCAGGGTAAAGCCGGGCTCATCATCACGGGAAGCGAGGTGTATCAGGGACTTATCGAAGACCGATTTGCACCCATTCTAACCCGAAAACTTACCCATCTGGACTGTAAAGTGGATCGCATCAGATTTGCACCGGACGATGCTGAAATCATTCGTCAGGCCATCTGTGCGCATCTTGAGCGCGGCTGCGACCTGATTCTTTTGAGCGGCGGTATGAGTGTGGACCCTGATGACGTTACCCGAAAAGGGATTCACCTGGCAGGTGCTGATGAGATGCACTATGGTGCGGCGGCGCTTCCCGGCGCTATGTTTCTGGTGGCTTACATTGGAAACGTCCCGCTGATCGGCGTACCGGCCTGTGGCCTTCATCACCGCACCACCGTGCTTGATCTGGTTCTGCCCCGAATTCTGGCTGGAGAAAAAATCGGCAAAAAAGAACTGGCGTTTTTAGGCCACGGCGGTCTTTGCCAGGATTGCCCGGAATGCACCTATCCGCATTGTTCGTTCGGTAAAGGAACCTAACTCGAGTATTTTATGAAAATTTTCAGGTTAAATGAAAATTCAGACTCAAAGATGGAAAAAAACATGGCCGATGATGAACACACCAGCGATGGTCGGATCGTTGCTGTTTCCATTAGCCCCAAAAAAGGCGTCAAAAAAACAAATATTCTTCTGGGAAGCCTCATCGAAAACTACGGCCTGGAAAACGACGCCCATGCCGGTGATTGGCATCGCCAGGTCAGTCTCCTGGCCGTTGAAAGTATTTCCAAAATTCGGAAAAAAGGCCTTGACGTCAATCCAGGCGATTTTGCGGAAAATATTACCACCAAAGGCATCAAACTTTGGGAACTGCCCGTGGGCACCCGTCTGAAACTGGGGAAAGACGCACTGGTTGAAGTCACCCAGATCGGCAAAGAATGCCATAACCGCTGTGCCATATACAAACAGGTAGGAGATTGTGTGATGCCCAGAGAGGGGATTTTTGTAAAGGTTCTTAAAGGGGGTACCATCGGTCCATCGGACGGCATCCAGGTCTTTAATACTCATTGAGAGAACCGTTTGTTCCGTTGATGTCAAATAAAAATGTTTTTTAATCTACTTGATAAAATATTTTGGATGTCATATTAGGTATAAAACGGTGATGGAGTTCACCGAATAACCGCACGCCAGTGCTGATGACTCCTGCCATGTTCAATCCCCCGGCGGGAGTATTGTTAAATCTACGGCACAAAACTCCCGCCAACCATCAAGGTTTTTTTTGATCCGATTTACAGGCCAATTTTTGCATCGGTCAAAACCGAACATTCATGGGATCAATTTGAATCTTACCCTCCCGATGTAATTATCATTTTTGGAATCGTGCTTGACCACATTATTTTGTTTTGATAGAGAATAAGTTGTTTTACTTTAGGAAAACATCGTTTGATAGATCAATCCATCATGAGCGGATTGAATTTTAAAAAAAGTAACTTATTGTTAAAGGAGTACGTTGTGAATTCAAAATGGTCTATTTTAATTGCGGTTGTTTTTTTGCTAACCATAATTTTTACAGCCTCAACTTATATAACGGCCCAAGAGTCGGCAAATTGTCCGCCGGACAAGGAACTTTGTACCCGGATGATAAGATTTGGTAATGAGGCCTATGCCAGAGGTAAATACCTGGATGCCAAAGAGTATTTCAGAAAGGCGATAAAAGCTGATCCCACATCCCTTAAAGCCTGGCGATATTATGATCAGGCGATTATCTTTGCTCTGGCTGAAAAAGTAGAAAAAAATGCAAATTTGGTGTTGCCGGACGTCTCCAGCAGACAGGAAGCAAGCGGCGGATTATCCCCGAAAGCGCCGCCGGTGCCACCAAAACCGGCTACAGGCCAGCAAGAGAACAGCGGATTTAAAATTTTAGATGATGAGGGTTGTTAGTAATTTTGTGAGGTCCAGTTACCATGAATGATAAAAAACAGAGCAGTGTTTTAACCGGAATCCTGACCAGCGGGTATCAAAAGGTCTTTGACGAAAACTGGCCCATGTGGCTCGGCGGCATTTTGATCGGTTTCATGAGTGTCATTACTTTTGCCTGGGCCAGGCCGTGGGGGGTTGCCGGTGGACTGAGAAACTGGGGAGACTGGTTTTTCGGTATCGTAGGTATTTATCAGCAAAAACCGGTCTCACCGCTGATTTCCACAAACTCTATTCTTACCTTGGGATTACTCTGGGGGGCTTTTGGGTCGGCACTTTTATCCAAACAGTTCGCCATTCGCAAGGCACCTCCTCTGGAACTTCTGAAAGGTATTGTGGGGGGAACACTAATGGGGATCGGTGCGGCAATGGCCGGCGGGTGCAATGTAGGCGGCTTTTATACAGCGATCAGCGCTCTGTCCGCCAGCGGTATTGCCATGATGATCGGATTGTTGGCCGGAGCCTATTTAGGGCTTCGGTATTTGTACTGGGAATTGGAAAACCTTCCTTCAGGAACTACCGGAGGCAGTACGGTGGTATCAAAAGAAGAAAAAGGGGTGGACTGGTTGAAACTAGAGCCCTATCTGGGAGCCGTCATATTTCTTGTCGCCATCGTTTGCGCATGGATATACAATAGGCAAGCCTACACGCGGGTCGGCGGGTTGCTACTATGCGGCGTCGCATTTGGAGTTATTATTCAAAGGACCCGTTTTTGTTTTGTCAGGGGGTTTCGTGAACCTTTTATGACCGGTGAGAGTGACGTCCCAAAGGCAATTGCCATCAGTGTGATTATTAGTGTTCTCGGCTTCGCGGCGCTTAAATGGTCGGGCCTGCGTGGAGAAAATGTTTATGTCCCCCAGGCGTTCTGGTTCGGAGGACTGGTGGGTGGCGTTATCTTCGGAATCGGCATGGTCGTGGCAGGCGGTTGCGGAAGCGGTTCGGTCTGGCGGGCCGGAGAAGGACATATCAAACTGATGCTGGCCGTTATCTTTTTTGCATTATCGACGTCGTTGTTCAAAGCCTGGATCAGAAGCTCGGAAGGGATCAATGCATTCATGGGGTACAGAGTCTTCCTGCCGGACTTTTTGACCTATAAATGGAGCGTGATCCTTGTCATCGCCATCATGTTGGCATTCTATATTGTCACCGCCTGGAATGAAGAAACGGAAAAATTTGTTGTAGAATTATAAAATCACTAAGCAATGTTATAAAAAGCTGCTACACGGTTATAATTAATAATTTAGGAGGATTTTTATCATGGTCGAAAATGTTACACCGGATGAAACATTGGATTGCCGGGGACTGAGCTGCCCCATGCCGCTGCTTAAGGTCAAAAAGGCATTAAAAAAACTAAAGCCCGGACAAATACTGGAAGTTTTGGGAACGGATCCAGGATCTAAAAATGATATACCCGATTATGCCAAAAAGCAGGGAGACGAGTTTCTCGGCTTAGAGGATGAGGCAGGGTATACAAAATTTTTGATCAAAAAAGGGGGGTGATTTGTTAAATGGAAACCATCGCCGTACTTATTAAAGACGTGGACCAGCAGTATGAAGGGCTTAGAACCAGCCTTGGTTTGCTTCTGGAAGCGGCTTCTGTTCAGATGTATGTCCTGAATCATGAAATTGGAAATATGGACGAAGCCTATAGTGAAAACATGGAATTTATCGACGAGATGGAGGGAGAACGATATTCCAATCATCCGGCCAATGTTGAAAAATATGGCTTCAAATCGATCACCATCGAGGAAATGCTGGTCAAGCTTAAAGAAGCAGACCTGATTATTCCTTTTTAGAGGATATACCATCATGAAACTATTAAATATTATTCGGACAGAACCGGACGAAACTACAAAAATGTTTATCGAAGACTTCTCAAAGGACGAAGAGACTAAAAAAGTCGTTCTTTATGAAGGAAATATAGACTGGCCCGCATTGGTGGATGATATCTTTTCATATGACAAGGTCATATGCTGGTGGTAAATCGTTTCCATCCGGAATTCGAATCTTGCAACATGTATTATAAATTTTGAGTTGAAATATTAAATTCAACTCAATAAAAAGGAACAAAAGCCATGGCTAATGAATTAGGGATTCTCGTAAGCTCGAACAAACACCTTGATTATGTCATCGCCTTAACCACAGCCGCCCATGATAAAGGAAAAAATGTTCAGATATTTTTTACCGGTCATGGAGTTCTTCTTACACAAAAGCCGGAATTTGAGCAACTGGTGGGCAAAGCCAAACTTTCAATTTGTGACGTTAGTTTTCGAGCAAACGGTCTTTCGGGTGATGTGCCGGGCGTCGGATTCAAGGACTTTGCCACCCAGGCAAGAAATGCCGAAATGATTGAATCGTGTGACCGTTACGTTGTATTTTAGCTGGAATGCAATATTTAACAGATGTGAAAACATTGAAATCAGCGCGATAGCTGTTCACTTGTAATACCGTCTGTGATTGTATTTTTTATCCTCTTTTTATGATTTATGACGGATCAACCCAATCTTCAAACACTCTTGACCCCATGTTCCATTGCCGTCATCAGTGCCTTCAGCAAAAAAGACGGGTGGGAACCACCATTTTAACGATTTACAGCGTTCATCCGAAAAGGTTGACAAGGCCCATTCATGTCACTATATTTCAGCCAACTGTTAAAGTTTTAAATAAATACAGAAAGGAAACAATTTTATGGCAAAAGATATTCTTGAAGTAGGCGACAGCAGCTTTGAATCCGAAGTATTAAAGTCAGACAAACCTGTTCTGGTGGATTTTTGGGCACCCTGGTGTGGCCCGTGCAGGGCAATTGCACCCATCGTCGAAGAACTTGCTGAAAGTTTCGGCGACAAGGTTAAGTTTACAAAATGTAATGTTGATGAAAACCCGACAACCCCTACTAAATACGGCATAAAATCCATTCCGACCCTTATTTTCTTTAAAGATGGAGAAATTCAGGACAAGGTTATTGGTATCGTTGCAAAATCGAGACTCGAGGAAATGATATCTAAGGTTTAGCAGGAAACCTAACTAATGAAAAATGTCGATTACGAACGGGTCATTATCGGCGGTAGCCTTTCCGGGCTTGCCGCCGGTCTTTATGCGGCACGTTCCTAATTAAAGGTTTTTTTGTTGGAAAAAATGAAACGAATTATTGCGTTAATCCTTATTTCATTGTTTGTGTTTTCCGGTTGTGCATGGTTTCAATCAAAAGAAGAAGAAACCGCACTGGAACTGGTCAGTAACGGGATGGACCAATTCAACAACGAGGATTATCAGGATTCTATAGAATCCTTTGAAAAACTTAGAGATTGGTACCCTTTCAGCAAGTATGTTATTCTTGCTGAACTGAAAATTGCAGATGCGTATTACCATATAAAAAATTATGAAGAAGCTGTGGCAGCATATGAAGCATTTGAAAACCTTCATCCCCGAAACGAAGCCATTCCCTATGTCATTTTTCAAATCGGGCTCTGTTATTATGACCAAATCGATACCGTCGACAGGGATCAAACCCCTGCAAAAAATGCACTCGATACTTTCAATCGTCTTAAAAAACAGTTTCCTGAAGATAGTTATGCTCACAGAGCCGAAGATCACATTACAAAATGCATAAAAAGCCTTGCCGGACACGAATTTTATGTTGGATTATTTTATTATAAGGGTAAGCATTATAAAGCAGCCTTAAACCGCTTCAAATCGGTATTATCCAACTTTCCTGATGTCGGAGTTCAACAGCAGGCGCTCCAATATCTCAGCCGTTGTGAAGTATTGCTCACAAAAGATCAGATAAATTAGATAAAAACACTTTACATATATACTATAATATTATATTAAGTCTAGTTCTTTTTTTTAAATAAGGAGAAATTATCATGTCCAAAATGTGCGAAATATGCGGGAAAAAGCCCCTGGTTGGCCACAATATAAGCCATGCTCATAATGTAACGAAACGTCGCTTTAATCCAAACCTTCAGAAGGTAAAAACATTACAAAAAGGAAGGGTTAAGAAGATGATGGTTTGTACCAGTTGTATCAAATCAGGGCATATTGTTAAAGCACCCTAAATCAAAAAGGGGCTTAATGATACATTCTTAAAAGGCTTTTAAAAAAAACCAAAACAAATACCGATCATCAGTCAATTCTTCTGACATCCTGAATATGTTTTATCTTTCTAATAGCCGAGAGAACCTTGTTTAAATGATCGGTGTTTTCAACGGCTATGGTAAATAAACTGTCGACGATTTTAGTCTGTCGTGTTTCTGTGTTCGCGCTTAAAATATTAGCCCCATTTTTGCTGATATTTGCAGTAATATCAGCCAGCAAGCCAACCCTGTCATAAGAACGAACCAAAATCTTTACAGGATATGTATCCGCTATATCCACACTCCATTCTACATCTATTTGTCGCTCGGGACTCATTTTCATAGCATTTACACAACTTGTGCGATGGACGGTGACTCCATACCCTCTTGTAATATAACCTATAATAGAATCTCCCGGAACCGGCTGACAGCATTTTCCGAACTTGATCAAAATGTCGTCGACACCTTTTACAGTCACACCCGTTTTCGGCTTTTTCTTTTTAACGCGGCTAATGATTTTATCAAGAAAGGATGCGGAATCTTCTTTTTCATCGGGTTTCGGCTCAACTTTTCGAATAATCTGCAACGGCGTAATTTTTCCATAACCAACGCTTGCAATCAGATCATCCACGTGCTTAAAACCAAAATGCTCCACCACCTTCTCCATCTCTTCCGATTTCAAGAGGGTATTAAAATTTAGGCGGTATTTTCGAAATGCCTTTTCGCACATCTCCCGACCGAGGGTAATGCTTCGTTCTTTTTCCTGGGTTTTGATCCATTGTCTGATCCTGGAACGGGCTTTGACTGTTTTAACAAAATTGAGCCAGTCTTTACTGGGATGACTCTTTTTTGATGTGGATATTTCAACGGTGTCTCCGGTCTTCAATTCATATTGCAAAGGGACGATGCGACCGTTCACTTTGGCCCCGACACACTGATTCCCGACCTCCGTATGGATTAAGTATGCAAAATCCACAGGAGTAGCGCCATTGGGCACTGTCTTTATCTCTCCTCGAGGAGTAAAAACATACACTTCATCCGGAAAGAGATCAATGCGGACGTTTTCCAAAAATTCATCCGGGTTTTTAAAATTTTCCTGGTTTTCCACCAAGTTCTGTATCCAGGAAAACGTTTTGGTTGTCTTCTCATCAGGGTGAAGACCTTCCTTGTAGCTCCAGTGGGCAGCGATACCTGATTTGGCAACTTTATCCATGTCCCATGTTCGAATCTGAATCTCAATACGTTCTCCAAAAGGGCCGATGACGGTTGTGTGGAGGGACTGGTACATATTAGGCTTGGGAACCCCGATATAATCCTTGAACTTTTTAGCAACCGGTTTCCATAGAGAATGAATCACCCCGAGTGCTTCATAACAATGAGGTACTGTATCCAGAATTATTCTAAACGCGATGATATCGTAGACATCTTCAAATTCAAGGTTCTGGGACAACATTTTCTTATATATACTGTAAAAATATTTATACCTTCCGAGAACTTCGCATTCAAGGTTGTGTTCATCCATCTTTTTTTTGATAAGGTCTTTAACCGTTTCAATATATTTTTCGCCTTCTTCTTTATCTTTATTTACGTGCTGTTCTATCTTAAAATATTCATCAGGTTGGATATACATAAACGATGCGTCTTCAAGTTCCTTTTTGATCCAGTAAATGCCGAGACGGCCGGCAATCGGAGCGTATATGTCGAGAGTTTCCCTGGCAATTTTTGCCTTTTTTTTCGGCGAATGAAACTTCAACGTCCTCATATTGTGAAGTCGGTCTGCCAGTTTGATGAATATGACCCGGATATCATCCGCCATTGCCAGGATCATTTTTCTGATGCTTTCAGCCTGTCGTGCCTGGGAGCCGCTGCTAAAAGGAAGGACACTCAGTTTGGTTACGCCCGATACAATATGGCTGACGTCCTTGCCGAACATCTCATGGATTTCTTCTATGGTGGCATGTGTATCTTCAACAACATCGTGTAACAGGCCGGCGGCAACACTGACGACATCGAGCTTCATGTCGGTAAGGATGCCGGCAACTTCAAGGGGATGGGATAAATAGGGCTCACCGGAAAGGCGAACCTGCCCATCGTGAACCCTGGCAGAGTAGATATATGCTCGATCGATAATATCAAGATCCGCATCCGGGTAATACTCGGTAATTTTGTCGATAATGTCGTTAATTCGGATCATGGTGTCAATCAATATGCCTTAGCAAAGACGACTCGACCGGTGCTGGCACTGCCGCAGCAGATACACTTACCTTTCTCTAATGGGTTATCAAATGGAATACATCGAATCGTAACCGCAAGATCGTCTTTGATTTTCGTCTCGCAAACATCTTCCCCGCACCAGTGGGAATGTGCAAACCCACCGTGTATTTCAGGCTTTTCCTGATTTTCAGGGGTGAAAAAATCATAAAATTCATTCTTATCATCGATTGAAAAGGTGTATTTTTCTCTAAAAGACACGGCACGTTCAAACAATGTGTCCTGAATTTCATCCAGAATGTGGGTTATTTCTCCGACAAAATGATCTTTTTTCATGGACACTTTTTCTTTGTGTGGTTTGTCTCTTCGCGCAACGTATACGGAATTTCCGGCAATGTCTCTAGGTCCGATTTCCACCCGAACCGGTATCCCTTTTTTTATCCATTCCCATCCCCTGGCGCCACCGATCTCGCGACTGTCAATCTCAACCCTGAGCCGACGATGATGGTAGGTTTTGTCTTTCAGCTCTTTGTTCAAGCTTTCCACAAATTCCATCACGTTTGCTCGGTCTTCAGGATTTCGGATGATGGGCATCAAGACGAGATGTGAAGACGCAACCTTTGGCGGGAGAACGATACCGTCATCATCACCGTGGGACATGATGAGTCCGCCGATAAGCCGGGTGGATGAGCCCCAAGACGTGGTCCACGCATATTCTTCAGTCTCCTGGGCGTTCTGAAACTTGATATCGGAAGCCTTTGCAAAATTTTGTCCCAAAAAATGTGATGTGCCGGCCTGAAGACCCTTTCTGTCTTGCATCATTGCTTCCATGGACAGGGTATCGACCGCTCCGGGAAATCTTTCGGCAGTTGATTTTCTTCCTTTAATCACCGGCATGGCAAGGTATTCTTCAGCCATCCTGGCATAAACATCGAGCATTAGTTTCGTCCGTTCAATGGCTTCTTCTTTGGTTGCATGGGCCGTGTGGCCTTCTTGCCATAAAAATTCACTGGTTCGTAAGAAAAGGCGCGTTCGCATTTCCCATCTCACGACATTTGCCCATTGGTTGATAAGTATGGGGAGATCTCGATAACTTCCAACCCATTTTGAAAACGAATCTCCAATGATCGTTTCAGAAGTGGGGCGTACAATCAAAGGTTCATTGAGTTTACCCGCGGGTTCAAGCCCGCCGTCTAATCCTTTTTCCAGCCGGTGGTGGGTCACAACAGCACATTCTTTTGCAAATCCTTCTACATGTTCGGCCTCTTTCTCGAGAAAGGACAGGGGGATAAAAAGCGGAAAATATGCATTTTTAACCCCTGTTTCTTTAAACATGTCATCCATTTCCCTAACGATGTTTTCCCAAAGAGAATATCCCCATGGTTTTATAACCATACACCCTCTCACCGGTGATCGTTCCGCCATATCCGATGCTTTGACCACCTCCTGATACCATTGGGGATAATCTTCAGCTCGCGTTGGAGTTATTGCAGTCTTGACCTGTTTTCCCATTTAATCATTCCTCGATTCATCAAATTTATCAATCTCAGCCATTAATACTTCGACAATTTTATCTTCAGGAAATTTTTTTATGACCTTTCCTTTTTTAAAAAGAATTCCTGTGCCATCACCGCCGGCAACACCGATATCGGCCTCTTTGGCCTCTCCCGGCCCGTTCACTACACAGCCCATAATGGCAAGTTTGATGGGCAGCGGCTTTAATAATAAAGCGTTTTCAACCTGTTCGAGAATTTTAAACAGGTCGATTTTGCAGCGACCGCAAGTAGGGCAGGATATAATGTCCGGCCCGTATCGGCGGATGTCCAGGGCCTTTAAGATTTCGTATCCAACCCTGACCTCTTCCACCGGGTCCCGGGTCAAAGAAACACGAATCGTATCCCCGATACCCTCTGCAAGGAGCATTCCAATGCCAAGAGACGACTTGACGATTCCGGAATAGAGTCCCCCTGCCTCTGTGACGCCCACATGAAGGGGCAGATCGGTCTTTGAGGAAAGCAGCCGGTATGCCTCTACGGTACGATGGACGTCGGAGGCCTTTATCGATATTTTTATATTGTTAAAGTTGAAAGACTTTAACAGATCAATATGCCGCATAGCGCTTTCAACCATGGCCTCCGCGCTTGCCCCATTATATTTCTTTAGGATATCTTTTTCAAGAGAACCTGAATTTACCCCGATCCTAATGGGAATGTTAACGTCCTTTGCGCAATAGACAACCGCCTTTACTTTTTTTTCATCGCCGATATTTCCCGGGTTAATTCGCAGGCCGTCGGCGCCGGACTTCGCCGAAGCAATAGCCAGTCGATGATCGAAATGGATGTCGGCAATAATCGGTATCGAAATCTGTGCCTTAATTGAAGATATCGCTTCAGCAGCTTCATGGTCAGGCACAGCCGCCCTGACGATTTCACACCCGGCTTTTTCCAGGCGATGGATTTGTGAAACGGTGGACTGAACATCCTGGGTAAAGGTATTGGTCATGGATTGAACGACAACCGGTGCTGTTCCGCCCACACTGACATTTCCGACCTTAATCTGGCGGGTTTTTATTCGTTTTATTGAAAAAGCCATGATGACCTGATATTAAATAAATCTGACAATGATTCTTTGTAATAGTTTAGTCCTTTGAAACAAATCGTTTTCAAAGAAGCTTCAGGTATGATTAAATTTTTGACGGGAAGCTGTCTGAGTGAATTAGGGATCGTTTTGAAAGAACCATAGGCGATTTAATTTTATGGATAAAGCCCCTTGTTAAAGCAGAGACCTTTATTAATAGCCTGGGCAGGTTCTTTCATTACGAGCTCTTATTCACGAGTTCTTTCAGCAAAAATTTAATTATACCTGAAGCGGAAATGATTGCAAAAGTGTTACGTTTTTTTATAAAGTGAATAAAACGTATAGATAACAGACAGCACCCTGAAATTCAAGAAAAATGCAGATCCCGGATTGGTTTCAAAATAGATTGATCTGAAAACAGCCAAATTTATCACGTTTTTACAGCAAAAACCTCACGAAAGGAGTGCGCAATGAGTCTTCCTAAAGGCAAAAGTTTTTCAACAAAACACGGACCCGATGAAAAACCTGACACCTCGATTAAAAATGAGATATTGAAACAGACAGAAAATGAAAAAATCCCCTGTGCCGTGGCATTTGAAATTGCGAAGGTGTTACAGATTTCACCGGAAAAGGTGGGCAAGACGGCTGACCTGATGAATTTTAAATTGACAAAATGCCAGCTGGGGTTGTTTGGATATCAGCCCAAAAAAAAGATTGTTAAGCCTCAGGAGGATATAAAAGAGGATGTAAAAGATGCTGTTTCCGATGCGCTTGCTCAGGGCAGGCTCTCATGTAAGCAGGCATGGGACATCGCATCCCGATTACACGTCGGCAAAATGACGGTCAGTGCTGCCTGCGAAGGCATGGGGATTAAAATAAATGATTGTCAATTGGGCGCATTTTAGACGAGTTCTCTAATTGAAAAACAATAAAGCTTAACATCTTAGAAAAAGATAGAAACGGTTTTTTCAGATATTCTTTCCTGTTCTTTCTTTAGGATACCTTGATAATCCGCCTCACCGCAAGCAGCATCTTCGACCGGTGTGACCACGCGCTTTATAAAGAAATTATCCATGCAGCGGCTGTTTTAAAAAACACTCCAACCCCTCATAAAGCTTATCGTTTTTTTACAACAAGAATTGACATCGCCACAAAGTGGCACTACTTTCCAAGACAAAGATAAAACATGGTCTATTTTAAACTCAAATCCTATTTTTGATAAAAACTTTATCGATAAACTTTCAACACCCAAACCATAACTGAATCGGACAAAATAGAGATATTATGAAAAAAGCACTATGGTTCATCTTTCCGGTTGTCGTTTTTATGCTGTTCGAGTTGCCTGCCGGTGCAGTTCGTGGAATTTCAGTTATCAACGATCTAAACCATAAAAGCGGTAAACTTGGTGCATACCGGGCGTTGATCATCGGAATAAACGATTATAGAGATCCGAAAATTCCGGACCTTAAAACAGCTGAAAGTGATGCCCTGGATATGGCAGAACTTCTTAAGGAACATTACGGCTTTCAGGTGACACTCCTTATGGGCCGTAAGGCAACAAAAGAAACGATTTATCGAGCCCTGCGAAATTTGGCCGTTTCGACAAAATCAGATGATAGCGTTCTGATTTATTATGCCGGACATGGTGACCTTGATCGCACATATAATGACGGCTGGTGGATACCGGCAGACGCCAGGGCCGGGAACCCTGTCACGTATTTGGACAATGTTCAGGTTCAAAAATCCATGCGCAACATGAATGCGCGTCATGTCCTTCTCATATCTGACTCCTGTTATTCCGGAACCCTGTTTGGTCAATCCCGTGCCATACCCAAAGCCATCGATAAAAAATACTATCTTAATTTATATAATGAAAAGAGCCGTTGGGGGATGACTTCCGGTAATAAGACGCCGGTATCGGATGTCGGTTCAGAGGGTCACAGTGTGTTTGCATATCAATTGCTTAAAGAATTGAAGAAAAATCAAAAACCCTATATTTCCATACAGGAGCTTTGTATACGCATTGCACCGATTGTCAGTAACAATTCCGAGCAAACACCTTTGTGTCGACCCATTCGAAATACCGGAGATCAGGGCGGCGAGTTTGTATTCGTAGCATCGGGTATTGCCTCAAATACCGGATTAACGGCCGAACGCCAGCGTCTGGAACAGGAACGTATGGAACTTGAACGTATCAAAATTGAAATGGAGAGGAAAAAGATAGAGGCTGAACGAAAGCACATCGAAGAACAATTGAAACAGAAAAAGACTCAAAAAAAGACGTTAGCAGCCATTCCTGAGGCAGCAGTGGAGACCAGTGATAATGGCATGGTTGATAATAAAGTCCATAGTGATAAAAGGTATCGTTTAGCTGTTTTTCCTATCAGCGAATTCGGTTTTCAAGCAAGCAGTATAAAAGATCAGAAAAAATATATGGACTTTATCCTTAAATATACGAGTGACATGCCTAATATTATTATTACTCATTCCTTCTATCCTTATGATAAGGATTATACAACTCATCCCATTAAATCGATTAGAAAAATAATCAACAAGAACATCGAAAAGAAGATTTGGTATGGTAATTCTAGTTACTCTAAAAACAAACCCGACTTAAAAATGTTAGAAGAATTGTCAGGAAGAATAAATTCCGGTTTAATATTAATATTTAAAGTTGTTTCAGAAATAGGGAGAGCTGTCGATAGTTTTACCTATAGAGGCTATCTTGTCGATATTGATAACAACATATCAATTAAAGAAATCTACTATTCCGAGCAATCATCGTCTTCCACAGACTTTACAATAGTAGAAATGATGACCAAGAAACTATTTAAATCATATCTGAATTCTAATTCTCAAATTGGCAGCAAGTATTGAATGTATAGAAGCCTGACCTTTCTTTTTAATCATCCCACATAGTTTATTATTTAAATATGAGGTTCCATTCCGCCTTTTTTGCATTTTTTCATTCCTTATCCCTAAGACTGGCCAACAAAAGGATTATAACGTTTTTCCCTTCCGATGCTGGTCTCCGGCCCATGCCCTGAAAGGACCTTTACTTCATCATCCATTTTGAAAAGCTTTGTCTTAATGCTCGATATCAATGTATCGAAATCTCCTCCGGGGAAATCGGTGCGGCCGATGGAGCCTGCAAAAAGCGTGTCCCCAACGAAGACAACCCCATCTGTATAAAGAGAGATGCCGCCCGGGGTATGTCCCGGGGTATGAATTACGCTTAGGTTAATGTCACCAAAAGAAACCGTATCGCCTTCTTCCAAGGTTTGATCACAGGGCGGCGAGTTTTCCACTGAAATACCAAAAAAGGCAGCATTTGATGAAAGACTTTCAAGCATGGGTGCATCAAGAGGATGGATGAGGATGTCAGCGTCGGTTGCATCTTTCATCTTCCCGTTTGCGCTGACGTGGTCAAAATGTCCGTGGGTATTAATGATATATTTTACTTTAAGTTTATTATCGGCAAGCGCCAGCAGGATTCTGTCTGCATCACCTCCCGGGTCAATGACAACAGCCTCTTTTGTTTTCGAACATCCACATATAAAACAGTTTGCCATAAGTGGCCCAACGGTCAGTTCTTTAATAATCAAAATATCCTCCTTAGTAATGATATTGGCCTTTAAAACAAATTGATTTCACTGATCTTCGCTCTTGTTGGAACATAGCTGAAAGCGAAGACCAATTCAGCCTCGCCCAACATGAGAGAAGCTTCAGGTATGATTAAATTTTTGATGGAAGCTGTTTGAGTGAATTAGGGATCATTTTGAAAGAACCACCGGCGATTTAACTTTATGGATGGAACTCTTCGTTAAGGCAGAGACCTTTCTAAATAGCCCGGGAAGGTTCTTTCATTATGAGCCCTTATTCACGAGTTCTTGCATCAAAAATTTAATCATACCTGAAGCGGCAATACGTTAGCTAAAGTGTTACCCCAACTTATATGATCAAAAGCATCATTCACGAAACCCTCTTTTTTGCCTGCTCTATAAGCTCGACAAGGCTGACGATTTTCGGTTTAGGCTTCGCATTTACAAGTTTTTTAAACGTATCCTCCGGAAGGGATTTTTTCAAATGTCCCACTACATCAAAGCATTCCCACCAGCAGTCAAAGATTTTCCAGCAGACCGAATGATCTTCGCTGCTCGTTCTGCAATAGGCAAAAGAGACAAGCCCACCCAGTCTGGGACATCTTCGCTCAAGCTGATCGATATTTTCATCCATTGTTTAACCGGTTTCGTTTATTAGTATATCAGTTTTTATTTTAATTTTCTTTTGTTTAAGGGCGATACGTATACTGTCGAGAATTCCATTGATAAAAGCGCCGGATTCTTCGGTGCCGAATTTCTTCCCCACATCAATTGCCTCGTTGATAGATACTTTTGATGGAATGTCCTGGCAGTAAAGCAGCTCATACACCGCGATTCTCATAACATTTCTGTCCACGCAGGACATTCGGTTTATTTTCCAGTTATCGGAAAAGGTCTCAATGATTGAATCAATCTCGGGTTTTGCTTGAATGACGCCTTTGACAAGCTTTAGAAAAAAGGGGCGGGCCTTTTTCGAAAAGGTGAAATTAAGACAGAAACGTTCCAGCAACTCATTTGAGTCGTTCTGGTTCATATCCATATAAAAGAGCGCCTGCATGGCAAGTTCTCGGGACTTGCGACGGTTTCCCATGGTTATGCCTGGTCGACAACCTCAATCAAATTTGCCATCTCTATGGCCGATATTGCCGCACTCCATCCTTTATTGCCGGCTTTTGTTCCGGCCCGTTCAATGGCCTGTTCAATGGTGTCTGTGGTGACAATGCCAAAAATGACCGGAATTTCGGATTCCAAACTGACCATGGCAATGCCCTTGGAAACCTCGGCGCTGACATAATCAAAGTGCGGGGTGGCACCTCTGATGACAGCTCCCAGACAGATAACGGCATGATATCGAGCCGTTGAAGCCATCTTTTTTGCCATCAATGGTATTTCAAAAGCACCGGGAACCCGGACGACTTCAATATCCTCGTCCCTGGCCCCGGATCTTAACAGTCCATCCAAAGCCCCCTCAAGCAGTCTTTCAGAAATAAAATCATTAAAACGGCTGACAACAATCGCAAATCTTTTACCCTCGGCAAGAAGCTTGGCTTCAAAAATTTTTGGCATATAACCTTCCTCCTGTTTTCGTTGACTGGATCTTGCAAGATACCGGCGGTAACTAGGAATGAAGGAATAGGAATTAAAAAATAAATAATCGCAACTGGGCACAAATGTAATTAGAAGATGAGAAGGTTAGAAAGTGATAAGTTTGGAAATCAAGAAAATATGCCGACTTTCTGATCTTCTTACCTTTTTTCTTTCTTATTTTTTAAAATATTCGTGTTTATTCGCGTTCATCCGTGGTTTCCCTTATCCTCTTTCCTCTTTTCTCTTTCTGGCTTAATTGCTACGACACAGTATCGATATTTAACAGGTGTCCCATTTTAAGTTGTTTACACTTTAAATACCGCCGATTGTATTCATTGGGTTCTGTCTCGATTTCCATCTGCTCAACGATTTTGAGGCCATATCCGTCAAGCCCGACCATTTTCTTGGGATTATTGGTAAGAAGCCTCATTTTTTTCACACCAAGATCCACCAGAATTTGCGCACCAATTCCGTAATTTCTAAGGTCCGGCTGGAACCCAAGCCTCTCATTCGCTTCAACCGTATCGAGGCCCTGATCCTGAAGCGCATAGGCTTTTATTTTATTGACAAGCCCGATACCGCGTCCTTCCTGCCGGATATAAAGAAGCACTCCGGAGCCCTCCTGGTCGATCATTTCCATTGCCGTCTGTAGCTGATCACCGCAATCACATCGAAGGGAACCAAAAATATCCCCTGTGAGACACTCGGAGTGAACTCTAACAAGAACCGCTTTTTCAGGATCAATTTTCCCTTTAACCAAAGCAATATGCAATAAGTCATCCACATCATTTTCATACACAATGGCTTTGAATTCTCCCGCAATTGAAGTGGGGATAATGGTTTCCGCCGATCTCCTCACAAATGACTCCTTGCGCATCCGGTATTCTATAAGATCGGCGATGGTACATATGCCAATACCATGTTTTTCACTGAATTCTTCAAGCGCCGGCATTCTGGCCATAGAACCATCTTCATCCATAACTTCACATATTACGCCTGCCGGCTTTAAACCGGCTATACGTGCCAAATCAATGGACCCCTCTGTCTGCCCGGCACGCACCATGACACCGCCATTCCTGCCACGTAAAGGAAATACATGACCGGGTCTAACAAGATCGGTGGGTTGGGCATCATCTGCTACAGCCGTAAGAATTGTTGTGGCACGATCCGCTGCGGAAATACCGGTTGTTACGCCGCACCGGGCTTCGATGGAAACCGTAAAACCGGTTTGAAACGAAGAGGTATTGTGCTCGACCATCAACGGGAGGTTGAGAGAATCGATTTTTTCTCCGGTCATGGACAGGCAAATCAACCCCCTTCCATGTTTGGCCATAAAATTAATGGCTTCGGGTGTAACTGCTTCAGCAGCCATGGTAAGGTCGCCCTCATTTTCACGATCTTCATCATCAACGAGAATGACCATACGTCCGGCTTTTATGTCTTTAATTGCATCTTTAATGGTTATTAATGGCATTTATATCTATGATCTCCTAAAATAAATCAGTAATGATAAGACCCCGGAGGATCGGGACCTTCGCTGCGCTTTTACAAGCAGCGGATCATTCAAATCAAACAAAACCGCTCTTTGCAAGAAACTCCATGTCTAAGGAGCTTCCGGATTCTTTTTTCTTTTCATCATGGCGTTTGCCCCCGACAAAACGTTCAACGTACTTACCTATCATATCTGTCTCTATGTTGACAAGATCTCCGGCCTTTTTAAAGCCGATGGTCGTCAATTTTGCCGTATGGGGGATGATGCTGACATCAAAACTATCGTGACTGCAATTGTTAATGGTCAGGCTGATGCCGTCCACTGCGACAGATCCCTTTTGAATCATATAATGCGAAATGGATTCCGGGACCTTAAAGGAGACAATAATCGCGTTTCCTATATTTTGTTTGAGCATGACGGTTCCAATTCCGTCGATATGACCTGAAACAAGATGACCATCAATGCGGTCAGAAAGGCGAAGGGCCCTTTCAAGGTTTACGCGATCACCGATCTTGGCACTTCCAAACGTTGTCTTCGCAAGCGTTTCAGGTGAAACGTCGACCGTAAAACGTTTATTGTCGATCATAACGACCGTCAAACAGGCACCGCTAACACAAATGCTGTCTCCGAGCATGGTTTGTTCAAGGAAAAAATCCGCATCAACGGTCATGCGTCTTCCCTGACTTTCCTGACGAATTTCACGAATGGTTCCGAAACCTTCTATGATGCCTGTAAACATAAGTCATAAAATTGTCAATTCAAGATTGTCAGCTGAACAATCAAGAAAAAACCCTGTTTAAATGTTGGTGTTACCGTAAAAAATTCCCCGACCTTCTCAGCTTTATCGGCGTCGCTGAAATTTAAGCGTCTTAAACTTGAGCTTAAGTACCTGAATCTTTCACGAGTTTGAGGCTTTCATATGCAAGGCACTTAAGGGCGAAGCCATAGTCCGGCTATTGCGAGCCCTTAATAACGCAGCAAATGGAAGCCTCCGGCTCGTGCAAGATTCAGGTAATGTATCCTTCGATCATTACATCATCGCCGAACCGCCTGACTTGAATATCCTTAACCGGAATACAATGATCCATTAAATCCACACCAGGACCTTTACAAATGGGAATGCCGTCATCTCCTCCCAGAATTTTAGGCGCATAGAAAAACAGGACTTTATCAACGATTCCGGTGGATAGGGCTGAAGCGAAAACCCGACTCCCTCCTTCAATAAGGAGGCTGGTGATGCCCAAAGATCCCAGGATATTCATAAGCCCGTCGAGGTCGATCAGACCATCTATTACCGGCGATTCAATAATCCTGACACCTTTATTTTCTAATCGGGTCTTTTTATCTCTTGCAACCAAAGGCCCGGTGATCAGTATCGTATCAGAATCCGAAAGAAGCTGCAAGAGTTTGGCTTTTTCAGAAATTCGAAGGTGCGTGTCGAGAATAATCCGGGTTGGATCCAGCTGTTTTGTATTTTTTTGACGGGTCGTCAAACGGGTGGTCAAACTGGGGTTATCTTTTTTCACGGTGTTTATACCCACCATAAGGGCATCCACCCCATGCCGGAGTTGGTGGACAAACTGCCTTGATTCTTCACCGGTCACCCATCTTGAATCCCCTGTTTTTGTTGCAATGCGACCGTCCAGAGTGGCTGCGCATTTAACAATGGTAAAGGGACGTTTTGTTAAGGCATATTTTATAAAAATTTCATTGAGTTTTTTTGCCTGTTTTTCACAAACCCCCACCGTGATATTGATACCGCAACTTTTTAAATAGTCTAACCCGCCACCTTTTACCCCGGGATTTGGATCATCCATTGCAGCGACAACCCGTCGGATACCGGAAGCGATAACTTTTTCGGTACAAGGAGGTGTGCGTCCCGTATGATTGCACGGCTCGAGTGTGACATAAAGGGTTGCGTTTTTGGCCAAAGCCCCGGCATCGTCAATGGCATTGACTTCGGCATGAGCTTCTCCGGCAGCTTTATGATATCCTTTTCCGACAACCTTTTGATCTTTAACAATAACGGCACCCACCATGGGATTGGGCGAGGTGAAGCCCTCTCCTTTTTTGGCAAGATCAAGTGCCATCTGCATAAAACGTTTATCTTCTGTATATGTCAAAATGCTACGGGGGACCCAATCCCTGAAGAATCCGAATGATTACGAATTCATCCTTACTTATGATTGCTTAAAAGATTTTTTAGTTCGGAAACAAAATCGTTTACATCTTTGAATTCCCTGTAAACCGAAGCAAATCTTACATATGCGACATCATCTATTTCATGTAGCTTTGCCATCACCTTTTCACCGATTTTGTTAGAAGATATTTCCTTTTCTCCGGCTTCTCTGAGATCACGCTCCAGTTCATCAAGGAATTCGTCGATAACGTTAACGCTGATATCCCGTTTCTGACAGGCCTTTTGGAGACCCGAACGTAACTTTTTACGGGAGAAAACTTCACGACGCCCATCTTTTTTCACTATCATAACAGGAATTTCTTCAATATGTTCATAGGTGGTAAACCGTCTGCTACATATGATGCACTCCCTGCGTCTCCGGATAACGTTCCCATCTTTACTCAATCTAGAGTCGATCACTTTGTTGTCAATTTCAGTGCAAAATGGACACTTCATGAATTCCTCCCTGGTACTATTCCGGATTTTTCAAAGTTACATCGGATGAACCGGCATTGATCTTTTTAATGTCGATCCCTGCTTCCTTCAACATTTCTTCGGACATGGAATCGGCATACCCGGAGGCATAACAGATTCTGTTTATCCCTGCATTGATAATCATCTTGGCACATATGGAGCACGGCAGGTTTGTGCAGAAAAGCGATGCACCCTTTATTGAGACACCATGATAGGCGGCCTGAATGATTGCATTCTGTTCGGCATGTATACCGCGACAGAGCTCATGATTTTTCCCCGACGCGATATTCAGTTTCTCTCGAAGGCATCCTGCTTCGAGACAGTGTTTTATGCCGGTGGGGGCGCCATTGTAACCTGTCGACAAGATTCTTTTATCTTTGACGACAATCGCTCCGACCGCACGTCGAAGACAGGTGGAACGTCTGGCCACAAGAAACGTGATATCCATGAAATAGGCTTCCCATGATGGACGGTCGCCTCCCAAAGCCATTTTATCCCACCTCTTTTTGCCAGTTGTAATACAGCGGGAACGCTTCACATAGCTCAAAAACTTTTTTCTTTGTCGTCGCAATAATGTTATCATCCGTGTGGTTGTAAAGCACATTGACGATAAGTTTTGCAATGGTCTCCATCTCCGGTGTCTTCATGCCCCTTGTGGTAATGGCGGGAGTCCCGACGCGAATGCCGCTGGTAAGTGTCGGGCTGAGCGTATCGAATGGTATGGAGTTTTTGTTGACGGTAATCCCGGCACAACCCAAGGCATCTTCAGCATCTTTGCCTGTGATTTTCAGGTTCCTCAAATCGACGATCATCAAATGATTGTCGGTGCCGTCGGAAATGAGTTTAATGCCGCTGTCCATCAAATGGCCGGCAAGCGCCCGCGCATTTTTTACAGTATCTTTCTGATAGGTCGTAAACGACTCACTCAACGCCTCCTTAAAAGCAACCGCTTTTGCGGCAATAATATGCATGAGTGGTCCGCCCTGGATACCGGGAAATATTTCTTTGTTTAATTTTGTGCTGTAATCTGTCCTTGCCAAAATCAAGCCACCGCGGGGCCCCCTTAAGGTTTTGTGCGTTGTCGAAGTGATCACATCGGAAAAAGGTATGGGAGACGGATGAAGCCCGGCTGCCACCAGGCCTGCGATATGGGCCATGTCCACCATCAGATAAGCGTTTACCGACGCTGCGATTTTCGCAAAAGCATCAAAATCTATAATACGAGGATACGCGCTTGCACCGGCAACAATCAGCTTTGGTCGGTGCTTATTTGCCAATCGTTTCAGTTCTTCATAGTCTATGGTGCCGGTATCCGCATCTACGCCATAATGAATAAAATGATACAGTTTGCCTGAAAAACTGGCAGGGCTTCCATGGGTAAGGTGTCCGCCATGGGATAAACTCATCCCGAGAACCGTATCTCCGGGCTCTAACAAAGCAAAGTACACGGCCATGTTGGCTTGGGAGCCCGAATGGGGCTGAACATTGGCATATGCTGCATTGAATAATTTTTTGACTCGATCTACCGCCAGCTTTTCTGCAACATCAACAAATTCGCATCCCCCATAATAGCGTTTATCCGGATAACCCTCGGCATACTTATTGGTTAGAACACTTGCCTGAGTCGCCATCACTGCAGGACTGGCAATATTTTCGGATGCAATAAGCTCCAGCGTGTGCATCTGCCGGTCAATCTCCATAGAAATTGCACGGGCGATTTCGGGATCTGCTTTTTCGATAAGTTTGAAGTTCAAATACGTATCCCTTACTTGGTGTTACCGGTAAAATCCTTATTTAGTGCCTGAACGAAAACTATGATTATTAGTTTAGATCAAGGAAGACGAAAATTTTAACCACAGTAATACTGGTAGTATTTCGAGGATTAAAATTTAAGTTTGACACAGATATTGGCGAAAAAGACAGTTTTCGTTTAGGCACTATTTATCTCATCGAACTTTTCCAACCTTCGCTGATGTCGTCCACCGTCAAAAGGCGTTTCCAGCCAGACTTTAACGATCTCTGTGGCAAGAATGTCTCCGATAACCCGCCCCCCCAAAACCAGGATATTGGCATTATTGTGTCGTCTGCTCATGATAGCGGAGAAAATATCGGCGCACAAGGCCGCCCTGACATGAGGAAATTTGTTGGCCACCATGGACATACCGATCCCTGTACCGCACATGAGTATTCCTTGTCCGAATTTCCCCGATGACACCATCGACGCCACTTTAATCCCAATATCCGGATAGTCCACCGAATCTTCGCTATAACAGCCGATATCCTCAACATCAACGGATCTTTCAATTAGAAACGCTTTGATTATTTCTTTCAAAGCATAGGCCGCATGATCGCTGCCGATGACAATGGGTGTTCTATTTTCGGCCATGATATCACCCTGAGTATTACACTTGAAGTGGTCACGTTTCCAAAAATTCTAAAAATCCTCTCGAACCGAGTAAAAAGGACGTTTTTTAGAAACGAACAAAATTATTCTTCTACATCAATTACAGTGCGGCCCTTGTATGTGCCGCAACCGGGGCATGCATGGTGTGGAAGCCTGGAATCACCGCACTGGGGACAACTGGTCAGATTAGGGGCTGAAATTTTTTGATGCGTCCGACGTTTATTCCGCTTTGATTTTGATTTTTTTCGTTTTGGAACTGCCATAAGATATCACCTAATTAATTGTTTTTATTTAAATACTTTAAAAAATGGGCCTCAATAAAGGTTGAAGTTTAACTAATTGAAATAATACGTATTGTCAAGATTTTTAATATATATTTATTTTAGCACTTAAAAACAAGGTATTGCCTTTAAGTTAATTATGCATAAGCCTGTAAGCAAGTCCGGATAAGCGCTTTTTAGGCATATCGTTTTTTAGAGCAATTGTCAGGGCTTTCTTTGTACCGATAATAACAACCAGATTTTTACCCCGTGTAATGGCGGTGTATAATAGGTTTCTTTGAAGAAGCACATAATGCTGAACCATGATCGGTACGATAACGGCCGGGTATTCGGACCCCTGTGATTTATGGACGGATATGGCATATGCCAAAGAAACTTCATCTGTTTCCGTAAAATCGTAATTTACCGTCCTTCCGTAGTAATCCACCGAAAACATATGTTCTTTTGTATCTACAGCGTTTAGGGTTCCGATATCTCCATTGAAAACATCTTTTTGATAGTTGTTTTTAAGGTGCATGACCTTATCCCCAAGTTTAAATGTTGTGCCTGTGGTTTCAATCATCACCGGGTTCGGGTTCAATGCCTTTTGTAAAACCTGATTGAGATGGGTTGTGCCCACAAGACCCTTATGCATCGGTGTCAACACTTGAACATCGCGCATGGAATCAAAAGAGAACTCCTCGGGGATTATTTCTGTGCATAATTCAACAACAGCAGAAACAACCTTATTCGGATCACCCTGCTCCAAAAAGTAAAACTCTGAAAGGCCCTCTGAATCGTCCATAGACTTTAAGACCGGCAACTCACCATTTCGAATTCTGTGAGCATTCAAAATGATGGGGCTTTGATGGGCCTGTCTGAATATTTTTTTAAGATAAAAAACAGGCGCTTGAGCTGATTTTATCATGTCGGAAAGTATGTTGCCGGGCCCTATGGATGGAAGCTGAAATACGTCACCCACCAGAATCAATCCAGCGGTCATGGGGATGGCATTGATTAGATGAAACATTAAAAGTGTGTCCAACATGGATGCTTCATCGATAATCACGGCATCCGCATCAAGGGGATTATCCGTGTTTTTATTAAACAGTCCGTCTTGAAAATTAACCCCCAACAATCTGTGAATGGTTTTTGCCTCCCTTCGGGTCACTTCGGACAATCGCCTGGCTGCCCGTCCGGTGGGTGCCGCAAGAAGCACCTTTTTTCCGAGCACTTCAAATATGGCATTGATAGAGCGTATCAACGTTGTTTTGCCGGTTCCGGGCCCTCCGGTGATGATCGCAACCCGGTGGGAAAGTATTTTTTCGAGGGCATCCACTTGTTCTTCAGAAAGCGCTATGGCCAATTTTTTTTGAACTTCCGTTGAAATACGTTCGGCATCGATGGAATACGGTGTCATCGGAACGGACATCAGCGCTTTAAGCCGGTTTGATATACCGTTTTCCGCCTGATGAAATTCTTTTAGATAAATGATTCTATTTTCGGAAGAATCCACTGCATTTTCAACGACCAGTTCTTTCCCGGCAGCCAGCGTCTCTATGGAATATTCGATGATATCGGCTTCCAACTGATAAAGACGCCGGCAATGTTCAATCAGCTGATGTTCATAAGCAAAGACATGTCCTTCATTTGTGAATTGCTGCATCACATGGACAATACACGCCCTCACACGTGCTGGATCATCGTTTGAGACACCCAGATTCAGAGCGATCCTGTCCGCCAGATAAAAACCGATACCCGGGATATCAACCGTCAGGCGATAAGGATCGTTGCGGATAACATCCTCCGCATCGGTACCATATTGTTTAAGCATTTTCGCACAATAAGATGTTTTAACACCTGCTTTTTGAAGCAATTGCATCAGACCTCTTGCCGCATGATTGTATTTCCATGCATTGCATATCGATGCAGCCTTAGCTTCTCCAATTCCGTCTATTTCCAGAAGTTTTTCCGGATATTTCTCTATGATGTCAAAAACTTCGGTTTTAAAATAGTTGATCATTTTATCGGCTGTTGAAGGTCCGATCCCTTTGACAATACCGGATTTTAGATATTTTTTGATACCGTCAATGGTTGCAGGCAACGTTTCTTCATAGGTCCTAATCTTAAACTGCTGCCCGTATTTGGGATGGATTTCCCAGGTTCCTTCCATCTTAAGGAATTGACCGGCTTTGACGGCGGACATGGTGCCGACAATGGTAACGATGCTATTGGTTTTGCTGGTTTTTAATTTTGCGATGGTATAATGATTCTCGGCATTGAAGTAGGTAATTCTTTCCAGCTCTCCTTCTAGGATGGTTGTGGGGAGGGACCTGTTCATCGGTATTACCCGTTGTCCGGAATCGCTGCCGGATGATTTCGGGTGACGATCCAGTTGACGGCGTTTAAAAGATCTCGAACGATAACATCCGGATGGATCATCTTTTCTTTTAATGTTTTTTCAGCCATAATACCATTCCCGGTTTTAACCAAAATTGCCGATCCGCATCCGGCATTCCGTGCACATTCTATGTCCTTTGCGCTGTCACCCACCATAATCGACGTCTCAAGGTCGATCCGGTATCTCTTTTTTGCCCTGTAAATCAATCCAGGCTTTGGTTTACGGCAATCGCACCTGTCTTGAGGTATATGGGGGCAATAAAAGATGTCTGTTATTTCACCGCCATTCGATTGAACGGTTTTTTTCATCATATCATGGATGACATCCAGATCTTCTTTGGATATCATCTTGCGATGAATCGCAGACTGGTTTGTAATGATAATGACGGAGAATCCATTCAGCGTCAGCTGTTTTAATGCCTCCAGGCTGCCGGGAAGAAACTCAAATTCAGACCAGCTTTTTATATAATCCGGAGAATCATAATTTATGACGCCGTCCCGATCCAAAAAGACCACATTTTGCTTTTTCTTTTGTCCGGTCATCAGTATTTTAGTTCGAAGCAGTTTTTTAACTTAATTGTTTAGTTTGTGACCATCCATAAATGGAAATTTTTGTTCAAGATCAAGGCGTATGAAAAAAATAACCGCAGGCATATGTTTAATATTCCGAGGATTATTTTTTGAGCATAACGCAGAGATTGGACAAAAAGACTATTTATGGATGGTCACTATCTTCAGCGACAGCAAACGCATCCTTATATCCGTTTTGGATCATGATGCGTTCTAACCGGTTTGCCTGGGCCAGGTTTGTATACCTGCCAACCTTTACCCGGTAAACGGTATTTTTTCCATTGAAATAGGGTGTAATGTAAACATTTTCATAGGTTCGAGCAAGTTCTCTCCTGAGTCTTTCGGCGTTATTCATTTCACCGAATGCTCCGATTTGAACCGTAAAATTGCCTTCATACAAATCTGTTGCCGGATGCGACCCTGTGTTACTTTTCGACATGTCTGATTGAATGGGTCTGGCAAGCGCGTCAATTTTGACATATGCTGTACCCGGTCCGACCATGCCGAGCTTTTTTGCCGCTGCATAAGAAAGATCGATGATCCTGCCTCTGGCAAAAGGTCCGCGGTCATTGATTCTAACCTTAATCGCTCTGCTGTTTTCTACATTTTTCACGCTGACAACCGTGTCAAAAGGAAGGGTTTTGTGTGCAGCCGTCATGGCGTACATATTGTAGATTTCACCGTTGGCTGTTTTTTTCCCATGAAATTTTGTTCCGTACCAGGATGCTTTACCCCACTGACTGAAGCTTTGTGCATGCGGCAGCGGTTGATACCAGATTCTCCCGACTTTATAGGGTTTGGGGTGGCCGGGAGGTGTTGGAGGTGGTGGTTCTACTGTTGAACATCCGCATAAAAGAAGGGCTGAAATACTGCAAAAAACAAAACACCTACAAATTATATGCCAATGTCTTTTTAAGAAATAAACGGCCATTACTTTTTTTCAAATGCGATTTTTAAAACATCCTGCATCTTTTCCACAGGTTTAAAATCGATTTTCTTTTGAATCTCTTCAGATACGTCGTACAGATCTTTTTCGTTCAACTTCGGGATAATGATCGTTTTAATTCCCGCGCGATGGGCAGCCAGCACCTTTTCCTTCAGGCCACCAATCGGCAGAACCTGGCCTCTCAATGTGATTTCACCGGTCATGGCAAGATCTTTTCTAATGGTCTTATTGGTCAGCAGCGATACCAGGGCGGTTAGCATGGTAACACCCGCTGACGGGCCGTCTTTCGGGATAGCACCTGCGGGAACGTGAATATGTATATCATGTTTTTCGAAATAATCGTCAGGAATGCCGAGTGACGCGGCATTGGATCGAATGAAGCTCAATGCCGCGGTTGCGGATTCTTTCATAACATCTCCAAGCTGGCCGGTCAAGGTCAGGCCCTTGCCCCCTCTCATGGAGGTGGCTTCTACAAAAAGAAGTTCTCCCCCTGTTTGTGTCCAGGCCAGGCCTGTGGCTACACCGGGAATTGCCGTTCTGGCTTTAACTTCATGGGTCAATCTTACAGGACCCAAGTGCTCGGAAATATTTTCAACTTTTATGGTAACTGACTTTATTTTTTCCTCAGCAATACCGGCTGCAACACCACGACAAATATTTGCGATTTCCCGTTCGAGATTTCTCAAACCGGCCTCACGGGTATATCCGGAAATGATATGTTTGATAGCGCCTTTTGTAAACCTTATTTGACCGGCCTTGAGTCCGTGAGCGTCGCGCTGGCGAGGAATAAGATAGCGAACGGCAATTTTTACTTTTTCTTCAAGAGTATATCCTAAAAGTTTCAATACCTCCATGCGATCCAGCAACGCGGGAGGAATGGTATCAAGTATATTGGCGGTGGTAATAAACATGACCTTTGACAGATCAAAAGGTACATCCAGATAATGATCGGAAAAGGAAAAGTTTTGTTCCGGATCGAGAACTTCCAGCAAAGCAGACGACGGATCTCCTCGAAAATCACTTCCCACCTTGTCGATTTCATCCAGCATAAACACCGGATTGTTTGACTCGGATCGTCTAATCCCTTGAATAATTCGGCCGGGAAGCGCCCCTATATAGGTTCGCCGATGTCCTCTTATTTCAGCTTCATCCCGCACGCCGCCCAGCGAAATTCGAAAAAATTTTCGCCCCAAGGCATTGGCGATGGAACGGCCCAGAGATGTTTTCCCGGTACCCGGAGGACCGACAAAGCACAGGATGGGCCCTTTTGACTCCGGTTTTAACTTTCGCACGGCAAGATATTCTATAATTCGCTGTTTGGCCTTATCAAGTCCGAAGTGGTCTTGGTCTAAAATCTTTCTCGCCTTTTTTATATCCATGTTGTCTTCTGTGCTGTCATTCCAGGGGAGTGCCGTCAGCCAGTCCAGATATGTGGAAGCCACCGTATATTCAGCTGAAGAGGGATGCATTCGGGAAAGGCGATTCAGTTCCCGTTCAGCTTCCTTGCGGGCGTCTTCAGGAAGATTTTTTTCCTCGATTTTTGCTTTGTAGTCTTCAACTTCAACAGCAGCTTCATCTTTTTCACCCAATTCTTCTTTAATGGCTTTGAGTTGTTCGCGTAGAAAGTATTCCCGCTGCCGTTTATCCATATCCCCTTTAACCTGGGATTGAATTTTACTGCCCAGTTCTAATATTTCCAACTGATAGTTTAAAAGCCGTGTGACTTCTTTCAACCGCTTCTTTATATCGTAAATCTCTAGAACCCGCTGCTTTTCCTCAAGACTGGTATTGACAGTGGAGGAAATCATATCTGCCAATATGCCGGGCTCCTGTATCGATTTGGCCATCGTCACGATCTCCTGGGGTAAACCCGGAGAAAGTTCGGCAACCCTTGAAAACTGACCGATCATGTTGGACATCAAAGCGTCTATCTCTTTGTCTTTTGTTTCAATGTCTTTAATATGTTTGACACTGGCTTTGAGATACGGCTTTTCCTGTACATATTTTTTAACTTCGAACCTACCCAAACCCTGAGCGAGTAATTGCAGTTTGTTATCTTCCGTTTTGGCCATTTTAAGAATCAATGCAACTGTTCCCACGGTGTTGAGGTTATCCTTCGCGTTCACATTTTTCTCTACCGGCTTTTTCGCAACAACAAGTCCGATGAGTCGATCCTTGGACATGGCTTCATCCACCAGTTGAATCGATTCCGGCTGCATAACAACAAGGGGTAAGACCATTTTAGGAAAAAGAGCGGCGTCAAACAAAGGCAGGATCGGAAGAGTTTCCGGAATTTGTTCCGTGTTGATTTCAGGTGATTTATGCTGTTCTGTCATGAGAACCTCCAACGAGTCTATGTCGAGTTCGATCCGGCATTCAAGAATCAAAGTCAAGAATTAAGGCCAGAATTGATGTGATTTTTCCAGACGTTGCTTCAAATAAATCATTCAACAGCTATTCTTCTGAAATTGGGACTTTGAATGTTTTGTTCAGTTCGAGCTTTGCAAGCCGTACCTGGAGAAAACCGTTCGCGTATGACGCTGATACGACTTCAGGATCAATGGGCGAAGGAAGATAGAGGATTCGCTCAAATTTACCATACTGTATTTCCGCCAGTCTGTATTTGGCGTTATCTAATCGAGGAAATTGACTACGCTTTCCTTGAATCTTTACTGCCTTACCGCTGATTTCAAGTTCCAGATCCTCTTTATTGACCCCGGCAATCTCACCCATAATAATTATTTCTTCAGGCGTTTCATACATGTCCATTTGAGGCTTCCATTTTTGCTCAACAATTGAAAACATCGGGTTTATGGTTCTGAACAGATCCTCAACCGATTTTTCAAACGTAGAACCAAGTTGATCGAAATCTTTGGTGAATCTAATTTTGATATAGTCCATTTTAAAGCTCCTACCTAATTGTTAAAGCTTACAATTACCTGAACCGAGCGTTTCAAATAGTGACAGGGCTATAAAAAATTTCGGTTGTGTTTAACCTAAATTTGGTTAATTAACATTTCAGTCAGCGTTTGTAAAGGAAAGTTGTAACGACACAAATGGCAACATAAAAATTGTGTTTTAACCCTAAATGAAATATTTATGGTCTATGGACAATTATTCCAAAAATTCGTTCAAGCTGGTTATCGGTTCCCAGTATTTTTTATATTTCGGCGTCATGGGCGTATTTTTGCCCTACTTCAATTTATATTGCTACCATCTCAAATTCAGCGGCTTCCAAATCGGTGTTCTTTCGGGCATCAGATCCATTGCACTGGTTTTATTTCCGCTGGTATGGGCAGGGCTGGCAGATCGATTTCACATCAGAAGACCCATATATATTTTTTGCAGTTTTATCAGTACCGCGATATGGGCCTTTTATCTCTATACAACCGATTTTTGGGCAATGCTGCTGATCACCGTTTTTTACGGAATATTTTACTCTCCGATCATTTCCTTTCTGGAAGCCTTTACCATGGATGTATTGGGCACAGAAAAGAAAAGCTATGGAAAGATGAGGGGATGGGGAACCATTGCATTTATTATGACGGTTCTTTTGCTGGGCAAAGTCATCGATATTTACTCCATCGAAATCATCATTACCCTCATATTCTTCGGTTCTATGGCACAAGCGATCATTTCTATCAAAATCCCTGACATTCAGATCAAAAAACAAACCTCTTTTTCTTCAAACGCCAAAGTGCTTTTAAAAAGGCCTGTGATTGTTTTTTTGTTCTGTGCCTTTTTAATGCTGGTAAGTCACGGAACATACTATGGTTTTTATTCTATTCATCTTGAAAACCTGGGTTACGGCAAAACATTTATCGGCATTTCATGGGCACTGGCATCCATCGCAGAGATTATTGTGATGATAAAATCCGATATCATCTTTAAGCGCTTTTCCACGGATAATGTTTTGTTTTTTTCTTTTATGGTAGCGGCACTCAGATGGTTGGGCCTCTCTTTTACGACATCTTCTGTGATTATTCTGTTTTTGCAGATATTACATGCCGTCACGTACGGTACGTTTCATGTATCCAGCATTCTCTATATTGATTCATTAACGCCGGATGAAGGCAAGACTCTGGGACAGGCAGTAAATAACGCCGTAACCTATGGGCTCGGATTAATGGTCGGGTTTTTCATAAACGGGTATCTGTTTGAAACACTTGGAACATTTACACTTTTTATGATCAGCAGTTTCATCGCCCTTGGCGGAGGACTGATCTTGAAATGCTCCCAAATTCTGGATAGACAATAGGCAGTTTATATCCGGAAAAAGTCACCCTGCATTTTTCAATTTATTAAATTATTTATTGTTTATAGTATGTTATATGAACTGATCCCAAATTCTTTATATACTTAGATTGACATTTTCTTTTTTGCAATGTAAAAAAATAACCGGTTTTGTTCACGCTCAATTGAAGTTGGATAAAAGGCTGCTCTATGAATGAAGAGTTGACAGAGGAAGAAAAAGAGGCCTTAAATCAAATCGCCTTAAAACTTGAAACCTTTGAAAAACAAAGAAAAAATCTAATCCCCATCCTTCAGATGGTCCAGAACAACCTGTCCTATCTCCCTTCTGAAGCCTTACAAATCGTGGCACAGCACCTCGAAATCCTCGAAAGCGAAGTTTACGGCGTTGCAACGTTTTATAACCAGTTCCGATTTCATCCACCCGGCAAGCACCCCGTTAAAGTTTGCCTGGGTACCGCATGCCATGTCAGAGCGGGTGATATCATCCTTGAAAATTTTGAACGTAAACTTGAAATTCCCGAAGGCCAAACCACACCTGACAGGGAATTCAGCATAGAGAGGGTGGCCTGTGTCGGTTGCTGCGCGCTGGCACCTGTGGCTATTATCGATGAAACCGTACACGGACACATGGCACCCAGTAAAGTCGAAGGGCTTATTTTGCGGATAAAATTACAAGAAGAAATGGAAGAAAGAGAAAAGAAAAAAAATGAGCCCGGACAATCATAAAAACATCGATATAAAATTCAACGCCATCCGTGAAGAGGCCGAAAAACGCCGGGATGCATTCCGGAATGCCCCGATCCCCAAAATCCACATCGGCATGGCCACCTGCGGCATTGCTTCCGGAGCCATTGAAACCCAAAAAGCGTTTGAAGAAGCCCTGGTTGAAAACAATATTGACGCCCGCATCCATACCGTCGGATGCTGCGGTCATTGCTATGCAGAGCCGGTGGTGATTATCGATCATCCTGACTCCGGGTTTCCCCCTATTTTCTATCACGAGGTGACCCCGGGTAAAGCCAAAATGCTCGTAAAACTCTTTTTGGGAGGCGGCGATCCGCGGTTCGAACACGTTTACGGGGCCACCGAAGAAAACGAACTGATTCCTTCGGTGACCGAATTTTCCAGATTTAACCAGGAAACACGGATCGTTATGGAAAAATGCGGGCAAATTGATCCCGAAGATATCTATGACTACATTGATGCGGGCGGATATTCAACCCTTGTAAAGACGTTAAAGCTCGATCCTGAAGAAGTGATCAAAGAAGTAGAGCATTCCGGCTTAAGAGGCAGAGGTGGCGCCGGCTTTCCAACCGGAAGAAAATGGAAACTGGCAAGAAGTGTCGAGGACCCGGAAAAGATCGTCATCTGCAATGCAGATGAAGGGGATCCCGGCGCATACATGGACCGAACCATCCTGGAAAGCAACCCGCATCAAGTGATTGAAGGCATGGCCATTTGTGCCTATGCTGTCGGCGCTCAAAAAGCCATGGTATATGTCAGATCGGAATATCCTTTGGCTGTCAAACTTGTCACAGATGCCATCGAACAGGCAGAAAAACTGGGACTTTTGGGAAACGGAATTTTGGGCAGCACCTTTGATTTAAAAGTTGATGTGTTTCAAGGATCCGGGGCCTTTGTTTGCGGCGAAGAAACAGCACTGATTCGATCCGTTGAAGGGTATCGCGGCATGCCCCGGCATCGACCGCCGTATCCGGTTCAAAAAGGTCTGTGGAACAAGCCGACGATAATCAATAATGTAAAAACCCTGGCATCTGTTCCTCCCATAATGGATCATGGCGCGACCTGGTACAGAAGCATCGGCACACAAAACAGCCCTGGAACCGCAATTTTTTCCATTGTGGGAAATGTTGTTCATGCAGGGTTGGTGGAAATTCCCATGGGGGTGTCGCTACGAACCCTTATATTTGATATATGCGGCGGGATCCCGAACAACAAAAAATTCAAGGCGGTTCAGATCGGCGGGCCCTCCGGTGGATGCCTTAACGAAGATTTTCTGGATACACCCATTGATTTCGATTCTCTTACAAAAGCCGGTGCAATGATGGGATCCGGTGGCATGGTGGTTATGGATGAAGACACCTGCATGGTGGAAGTCTCCCGGTATTTCCTCGATTTTACCCAGAAGGAGTCTTGCGGCAAGTGTACGTTTTGCAGAATCGGAACCTATCATCTGCTTAAAATACTCGAGCGATTAACCAAAGGAGAAGGACAGGAAGGTGATCTGGAATTGCTGGAAACCTTGAGTCAGGACATCAAGGCCGGTTCACTTTGCGGCCTGGGTAAAACCGCTCCGAACCCCGTGCTCACTTCCCTTAAATATTTCAGGGATGAATATGAGGCCCATGTCAAAGAAAAGCGCTGCCCTGCCCTGATGTGCCGGCCGCTGACCGCTTTTTATTTCGATCTGGAGCTTTGTGCACGCGGCTGTGATGCCTGTGCCACCTGCTGTCCGGTTGATGCGGTGTTTACCACCAGCAATCGAAAGAAAGGGGTTGACCAGGAACTTTGTGTAAAGTGTGGTGAGTGCCTGGTGGCCTGTCCTCCGGAATATGATGCGGTTCGGAAAGTATCCCCCCCGGATTTGGTTCCTTTCGTCGAAAAGCCGCCGGAAAAAGAGAAGAAGGACGTTAAATGATGTTAAAACTCCGGGTGGACAACCAAGAGATTGAAACGAAAGAAGGAAAGACGCTGCTTCAGGCATGCCTTGACAACCGGATTTACATCCCGAACCTGTGCTACCTGGAAAATATGGAAAGTCCTTCGGCTTCCTGTAGAATGTGCTTTGTTGAAATTGAGGGTATGCCACAGCCGGTCCCATCATGTAGCGTTCAAGTTAAAGACGATATGGTTGTTAAAACCGATACGCCTGTGGTTAGACAACTGCAACGAACCGCCCTTCGCCTTCTTTTGTCGGTTCACGATGTGGATTGCAAGAATTGTCACGCCAATAAAAAATGCGAACTTCAGAATATTGCCAAATTCCTGAAAGTAAGCTTAAAGCCGAAGCATCTGGAGCGATATCTTAAAGAGACACAAATCGACGAGACCCACCCTTTCTTAATCCACTATCCGAACCGATGCGTTTTGTGTGGGAAATGCGTGCATATTTGCAGGGGAAAACATGGTCAATCTTTTTTAACCTTTGCCAAAAGAGGGTTTGACACGGTTATCAGCACGTATAGTTCAACAGATGCGTCATCGCTTTCATGCGGGGAGTGTGATTCCTGCGTCAAAGCATGTCCGGTGGGGGCGTTGGCATTGAAAGAATCAGGTTAGGATTGGCCGATAACCCTGATAATTTTGGGCCGGTATTCCTCCCTTTGGGCCAGTTTATTCCCTTTGGACCGTACGAATAGAAAGGTAAGTCCGAAAAACAAAAACCCGAAAATTGCAGATATAATGGATGGGTTAAAACTAAAATTAGGTGCCAGCTTCTGTCCGACAAACGCGCCGATAATCATAGTGATAATCGGAAACACGTAAAGCAAAAACGTGGCTTTTAATAATGGGGATGTGTCAAAACTCAGCACCACCTTTTGCCCCACCTGTGCCCCTGCATGATTAATCGCCTCTACCTCCATTTCTTTCCCGTCCTCATGACTGTGACAAGAATTCCTGGCGGAACAAGATTTGCAGGCACCGCTTTTTGTGGTTTTGACCCATGCGGTTGTCGTGGATTCGATTTTTGTGACAATAGCTTCTTCAGTGGCCATGATGTTTCCTTTATAGGGATTAAATGCCTTCTATAACACAACATAAAACATGTTTTTAAAATGTCACGACCTTTAGATGATTAATATTCCTTGGGCATCCTATTCAACTGATCCAGCGTAAAAACCGGTCCGTCTTTACATACAAACTCTTTGCCGATGTTGCATCGGCCGCAAATTCCGATACCGCATTTCATGCGCATTTCAAGGGACATGATGATGTGATCATGAGCATAGTCAAGTTTGTCCAACACCGGTTGGGTAAACTTGATCATGATGGGAGGTCCGCAGACAATGGCATAGGTGTTTGTGTTTCCGGGAGGGGCTTTCTGGTCGGTAATGGTGGGAACAAAACCGACATTATACTTCCAGTCCGGATCATCAGTGGCATCCACCGTAATATGCATGTGAATATCATCCCGCTTTTCCCATTGGGCCAGTTCATCCCTGTACAGAAGCATTCCGGGCGTACGTGCACCGTATATCACGTGAATGTCGCCGAACTTTGAACGATTGGCCGGATCCAGCATGTATATAATGGACGATCGAAGGGTGGTAAAGGCAAAACCGCCGCCGATAATGACCACATTCTTTCCTTCCATGATATCCCATGGATACCAGTTTCCCAAAGGACCGCGCACCCCCATGATATCTCCGGGTTTCATGTTGTGAAGATGCGTTGTCACCAGCCCCACTTTGTTGACGGTAAACATTAAGAACCCTTTTTCCGTTGGCGAGGAAGCGATGCCGATGGGAATTTCCCCTTTTCCGGCAATGGAAAGTTCGGCAAACTGGCCGGCCTTGTAATTGAATTTTTTTTCATCATCCGGGTTTAAAAACACCAGTTTGAATGTCTTAAGGTTTTTATCTTCGGTTTCGGTGATGATCTCTTCGATCCGAACCGGATACGGCAAATACGGATTTTGCACGTCTACTTCTCCTTTGAGGATTGGCAGTTGATTCATCTTATAACATTAGCAGCTCTTTAATTTTTTTTAAATGTTACCGCTTCAAATATAATTAAATTTTATTCTGAAAAAACTCGCAGATAAGGGCTTGTAATGAAAGAACTCGCCGAGGCCATTCATAAGGGTTTGTACTTCGATAAAATGTATTATCTTTAAAATAATTCAACGGTGGTTCTTTCATAACAATTCCTAATCTACTCAAACAGTTTCCAGAATAAAATTTAATCACATTTGAAGCTCGTCTATAACCGTGTTTGTCTTAAAGGACTATACTGGCATTGATATTTCAGACATAAAGTCAGTCCTGAAGTTCAAAATTGTTCATCAAATCGCAGACCCTTCGAATATCGATATTCACCGGGCAAAAACGAACGCATCGACCGCATCCCACACATTGAATGCCATTGTCGTATTTGTCCACGTAATATTTCAGCTTGTGCATAAACCGCTGGCGGACTCTCTGGGTCTTTGTATCCCTGGGGTTATGGCCGGAGCCGTGAAACGTGAAGAGCGGATACATGCAACTGTCCCAGTTGCGCATGCGGATACCGGAAAGTCCATGGGTTTCATCCTGAATATCAAAACACCAGCATGTCGGACAAACATAGGTGCAGGTCCCGCAGTTGATGCAGGCAAACGCCACATCTTCCCAAAAAGACGCTTCAAAAAGATCTGTGGTGCTTTTATCTTTCAATTGATCCGTAGACACACGGGAGGTTATCTTTGTCTCTGCTGCTGCCTTTATGGTTTCAATCCGATCACTTAGAGCCTGATCCGCTTGGGTCTCCCAGCCGGCTGCTTCAATAAGTCTTTCTCCTTTTTCCGTTATGATTCTGGCCAAATAAGTGTCATCAACATCCACTAAAAGAATATCCAGACCTTCCTCATGAAAAGGACCGCAACCGGCGGTGGTACAAAAACAACTGCTGCACGGTGCGTTGCAGGCCTGGCCAATAAAGGTGGTTGCCTCGTAAGATTTGATCCAGTATGGGTCCTTATATTCCGGTGCATCAAAGTTTCGCTTGACCAGCAAAAACGCCTTGGCATCGCAGGGTCTGATGCCGATGACGGCCCGGGGCGAATAGTCTTTGTCTATTTCTTTTAAAATGTGATGATCCTCCCGGTTTTCATCCAGGGAGTATTCAAACATTTTCTCAGATTGCGGATATATAATAGATCTTGGCGAAAGCCGGGTGTTTTGTACTTCCAAATCCGGGAGTTCACCGTTTCCCAGCGCTTTGAAGATAAAAAACGCATCCTGCTCTGCCGGACCGAACAATTGATAGGTCTTTGATGCTTGTCTAATCCCTTCGGCCCATTCCTTCTTGTCGATCTTGATGACCTTCATCATGTATGCCTTTGTTGAAAGTGTGCAGGAAAAGAAGTTACGAAGGTTAGAAAATCAGAATGTCGGAGGGTCTAATATATGCCAACCTTCTTACCTTCCCACCTTCTTACTTTCCTATTCATCATCCTCTCACTTTCCTATTTTTCGAAATATTTTTGTTTATCCGTGTTTCTCCGTGATTTCTCTTTCCTCGTCCCTAGTTTCCTTCTCAAACGTTTTTGAAACAAGTCGGTGCTGCCAGAGTCTCGGGTATGATTAAATTTTTGCTGGAAGCTGTTTGAGTGGATTAGGGATCGTTATGAAAAAACCCTCGTCGGTCCTATGTCATACGAACGAATTGCCTTAAACCATTTACCCTTATCAAAAGATAAGACCGGTTTTTTCATTACGAGCCATTATCCACGAGTTCTTTCAGCAAAAATTTAATCATACCTGAGGCGATCAATTGTCAAAGATGTAAACTCTTACATTATTATAAACCGACTTGTTATTTTATGAACTCATCCGAATCATCCGGCCGATACGTATCCAGTGGCGGTCGTTTTTCCAATGTCAATCCCGCTTCCCAGTCGAACAGCTCCAGACAGTCTTTCTCCAGTTTTTTTGTCAACAGTCGAACCTTGATTCCCATAGGACAGGCGCGCTCACAGGCCCCGCAATCGGTACACCGGCCGGCACAATGGTATGCTCTTAAAAAATGAAACGTCCTGATGTCCGTGGGATCCTGGCTTTTTCCCACCCATTGGGGTCGTGATTCATCCACAAAACAGGTGGGACAGTAGCAGAGCGGACAGGCGTTTCTACATGCATAACAACGAATACACGTCGACAAAAGGTCTTCGAAAAAATCCCATTTCTCATCGGATGACAAGGCTTCAATATGACGAACATCCTCATACCGGTCCACATCGGTCCGCTCTTTGACTTCATCGGCCACCAGTTCATCATAAATCACCGGGTTTCGGTGAATGCAGATGGCACAGTTTTGCTGGAGCACGTCTTCTTTATCCAGTGTTTTTTCAAAACCGTCGCCCTTGATTTGGATGGTGTCATCGGTCTCTATCACATCTTTGATTTCACCTTCGGCCATGGCTTCGACGTTGTGCCGGTCGATCATTCCCTTACAGGGCACGCCGATAATCACCACCTGATCCCGTTTGATCTTGTTTTCGATAATATGGGTGACAATGTTTCGAGAATCACAGCCTTTGGCAATAATGCCGATTTTTTCCGTTCTGTTGGTCAGATAATTCGCAAGATTAATTCCGCAGTTGCTGTCCCACACCAGATGGTCTACTTCCTCTGCTGTTTTCACAAAACAGGGTTCATTCATCATCGGCACGGTGCCTTTTCTGAATCCGATCACCATGTCCACTTTGGCTTCTTTTAAGAGCCGGCGGGAAATTTCTTTTATTTTATCAATGTAGGATAGCATCTTAAGCGACCTTGGCTTCTGTTTTGACAAATTTTTCAAGAGGTCCCAGCGCCTTGATCACGTCAGTGACCTCATTGACCACTTCCACAAATTTCGTTGACTCTGCAGAGGATATCCAGGAAAACTGGAGGCGGCCGGGCTCGATCCCCATATATTCAATAAAATTTTTAAACAGTGCAAATTTTCTTCGGGCATAGTAATTACCTTCCAGGTAATGGCAATCTCCCGGATGTCACCCGGACACCCAGACGCCGTCCGCTCCCTGTCTGAAGGCGGCCAGAATAAACTTCGAACTCATTCGACCGGTGCAGGGGATTCGAATCACCCGGATATGGGGCGGATATTCCATTCTGCTGACGCCTGCAAGATCCGCGGCGCCATAACTGCACCAGTTACATAAAAAACTGACGATTTTGGGTTCCCAGTCTGACATATTAAAAACTCCCGTTTTAGGTCATGGGTAATGGGTAATAGGTAAAGGATTTTTAATATGATCCTATCACCTATTACCTCTTTCCTATTTCCTGTTTTCTATCCCGTCTTATCCAACGCAAAAATCTGCGCAAAGATCTGGTCATTATCAAAACCTTTGAGGTGGATCGCCCCGGATCGACAGGATGCCACGCAGAGACCGCAGCCTTTGCAAAGCACCGGATTGATCTGTGCCTTTCCGGTAAAGTGCCCCTGTTCGATAAAACCCGGCGCAGAGTAAGGACATACAGACACACACACGCCGCAGGAACTGCAATCAGAAGGATTTGTTTCGGCAACAATTCCGCTGGTAAGAAACGCTTTTTGGGATAAAAGTGTCACGGCGCGTGACACAGCGGCCTGTGCCTGTGTAATGGATTCATCGATGGGTTTGGGCGCATGGGCCAGCCCGCATACGAACACCCCGTCCGTAGCAAAATCCACCGGACGAAGCTTCACATGGGCTTCGGCAAAAAATCCGTCGGCATTTACCGGCACCTTGTACAGCTGCGCCAGCGGATTCTCGGCCGGCGGCACCACCGCCGACGCCAGAACCAACAGATCCGGATGGATGTCCATCATCCTTCCCAGAACCCGGTCCGCAAAACTCACCTTGAGCCCTTGGTCTGTGTTGGTCACATTAAGATCCTTATCCGCATTGTACCGGATAAAACGGATGCCCGCCGAACGCGCATCCCGGTAAAGATCCTCCCGCAAACCATACGGCCGCATATCCCGGTACAATACAAACACATTCATTTGGGGGTTGATGCCTTTTAGCTTCATCGCACTCTTGATGGATTGGGTGCAGCACACCTTGGAACAATACGGACGTTCCGGTATCCGCGATCCCACACACTGGATAAATACCGCCGTGCCCACGTTATCCAACGACGGATCCTTATCGACAAACCGCTGCTGAAGCTCCAATCCCGTGACCACACGCGAATCCTGGCCGTACAAATACCCATCCGGTTTAAATTCCGATGCCCCGGAAGCAATGATGGTCACCCCGTGTTCGAGAACTCGATTTTCTCCATGGGTCGTGACAGTGGTCTTGAAATTCCCCACAAAACCGTCCACCTGGGTAATTTTGGCGTTTAGAAACACCTCGATGTTAGCGTCCGATTGAATGGTATCTTTCAGTTGGGTCAAATATCCCTGGATGTCCTCGCCCCGCCAGGTTTCATGAAGGTGACGGGCCTGACCCCCCAACGCATCCGCTTTCTCGATCAGATAGGTTGGATATCCCTGCTGCGACATGTTTTGGGCCGCCGCCATGCCGGCAACCCCGCCACCGATCACCAAAACCGACTGGGTGACCCCCATGGTCGATTCCGCCAACGGCTGCAAAAGACCGGCCTTGCCCACCGCCATTCTCACAATATCTTTTGATTTTGCCGTGGCACGGTCCGGATCGTCTTTATGAACCCAGGAACACTGGTTCCGGATATTGCCCATCTCGAACAGGTATTTATTGATCCCTGCGTTGATCAGTGTCTCCTGAAACAACGGCTCGTGGGTCTTGGGCGTACACGCCGCCACCACCACCCGGTTCAATCCATGCTCCTTGATGATCTCGGTCATCTTGTCCTGGGTGTCCTGGGAGCAGCTGAACATGTTTTCTTCCGCATACACCACTCCCGGCAATCCTTTGGCAAATTCCGTCACTTCCGGCACATCCACGGTCCCTGCAATATTCGTCCCGCACCGGCACACAAACACACCGATCCGGGGCGGCTCACCCCGAACATCCTTTTCTTCGGGAATCTCCCGGGTCTTGGTCAGGGTCCAGCGAACATCCGCCAGGCTGCTCCCGGCAACTCCGGCGGCTGCGCTGGAATCGATCACCGAAGACGGGATGTCTTTGGGGCCCTGGAACGTACCGCATACATAAATGCCGGGGCGGGACGTCTTTACCGGGTCGAAACTGTTGGTGCTTGCAAAGTTGTAATGATCCAGATCGATGCCCCACTTTTTGGCCTGCTCGGCTGTCTTCATGGAGGCACTCAATCCCACGGACAGCACCACCATATCAAATTCCTCTTCCAGACGCCGGCCGGCCTCGTCCACATATCGGATCACCTGCATGCCCGTCTCGTCGTTGGATTCCACATGGGTGATCTTCGATTTGACGAACCGGACTCCCGACTCCTCTCTGGCCCGGTTGTAGTACTGCTCGAAGTCTTTGCCGAACGTGCGCATATCGATATAAAACACCGCCGCGTCCAATCCGTTGCTGCTGTGCTCTTTGGCCAGCATGGCCTCCTTGATGGCGTAGGTGCAGCACACCCCCGAACAGTAGCCATGGGCGCCCAGGTGCACATCCCTGGAACCCACACACTGCAGCCAGGCAATTTTCTGCGGCTCTTTATGATCCGACGGCCGTATCAAGTGACCCCCATAAGGACCCGATGCCGACAGAATCCGCTCGAATTCCATGGACGTCACCACATTGGGATGGTTCGCGTAGTTGTAGGTGTCGTGCAACCCGGGATCATACACCTCCGCTCCCGGCGTCAATATGATCGAACCGAC
>Ga0210085_1000083_pt1 | contig 41438 bp, 33 predicted proteins | sample China_Galinas_PW_5_FD_184866 | JGI IMG/M metagenome (GOLD analysis project Ga0210085, IMG submission 184866) | Wetland microbial communities from San Francisco Bay, California, USA, that impact long-term carbon sequestration - China_Galinas_PWC_D1... | ecosystem: Environmental > Aquatic > Marine...
CACCAAAAAAGGACAGCATGCCGCAGCCCACCCCTGGCCAAAAAAAGAAACCCGGTTTGAGCAACCCGTCCAAACCATGATTTTCTTTCCCCTTTGGTTATCTATTTTCAACAAGGCCGATGAGGGTATTTTTAAACCGTGTATCCATTTTTACAGATTCAGTTTCAAACACATCGGTTTCAACACAGTCTGCAAAACATTCATGCGGGGTTTTGTTTGGAACAATGTAGATGGTTAACTCAATGTTAGTTTCTTTTCCGGGGATTTTAGGGGGATTTGCCATGTCGTCTATTGGCACAGGCCAATTTCCGATTGCCAGCTTTTCAAGGGATTCCATGAGGCCGTCTTGCCAATTTAAAAGCGTTTCATCTTCATCGGCACCCATGGGTATGGCATCCAAACAGATCACCTCTACCATTTCAGGCACAATGTCGATGAGGTGTTCGAGCACGGCCCGGCTGGTGGTGACAAAGAGTCCGGGGGCCTGTGAGTCTTGCAACATAATAGATAGCCAGGCATTTATCCGCTCTGTTGTCATGAAATGACCTGGATCGTCTTTTTCCAATACCATTTGCATAGTGGCCCGGGCCTGATCATCGTCATCTTCTCCTCTGAGGGTTCTCAAGAAATCTTTTTCCATGGCTTCAATATTCATAAGATCCTGGTCCAATATTTTCACCTGGAGGTCAAGTTCCTGCGCCATGTGAAGAAACAGTTTGGCATTGAACAGGGGGTCGGGTTTTTTTTCAGCCGGAATCTGCTTTCCGGTTCTTTTAAGATCCGCTCTTATCTGTGAAGACGCACTTTCATCAAAAAATGGAATTTCATCGGCCATGGTTTTTAAAACAGCAATTTCCATTCCCTGGTGGGCATTGATCCAATTGCGATAGTCTTTGAGAATTTTATCGAGGAATTCGCCGTTAACTTCTTCAGGAATGCGTATGTCAAGAATGCCGTCTCGGGACAGTTCTTGCATGTTTTTTGGTATTTTTGTGCAGGAAATCTGATATACTGCTGTCTGACGAAAGCAGGCGGATAATGCTTTGCCCACGGATTTTGGAATATAGGTGAACGGGAAATATACAGGTTTCATTGTTCCTCTCATGGAGACCTTTGAAAAATGTCCCCTTTTGTCCAATCCCGGCGTCCCCGATACTCGGGATTTGTTAATAGGCTCAAATTGTAATCCTCGAAATACTCAATGTATGTCTGCCTGCCCCGTAGGTCCGGCAGATCGTACTGGGGTGGTTAAAATTTTCGCCTGCCTTGGCCTTGAACAAAATTGAACATTTTTCAAAGGTCTTTGTAGTTCGTAATTCATTAATTTTTATTCGGATTATCGATCATCCAAAGGATAATTATCACAAGGTTTATATTTGCAAGTTTTCAATTCATAAATGAGGAATTTTTTTGATGAGAAAGGCCGCACAAGGGTTTTCGGTCCCCGCAAAGCGGGACAGGAAGGCGTACAGTTGTGTACGCCGCAGACGGAAACCCGCGGAGAACGCATGTCATCGAAAAAAGGGCCATTTATGGATTGGAAGCCAGTTTTTGGTCTTTAATGGTTATTCCTCGTGCTTTGAGCTGGTCCCGAAGCTTATCGGCAAGATCCCAGTTTTTGTCAAGCCTCGCCTGTTCTCTTTTCTTGATGAGCCGCTGCACGTCAGGACCATCATGCGCATTTTCAAAATTAAAAATTTTGAGTACAGCATCCAGATTGCGAAATGCATCTAAAATTTTCGACGCATCGTTTGTATCCAACCTGTTTTCCAGAATCAGAATGTTCACCATTTTAACATTTTTAAATATGGACGCCATGGCTGCCGAGATGTTCAGGTCATCATCCATGGCACTGACAAACCCCTGCTTGATGTCATACAGCAACTGATCCAGTTCAGGAAAAGGCGATCCATTCGATTTCAGGTGAATGAGCGAGTTGATGCAGGAGTCAAGCCGTTTTAAAGAGCTTTTTGCATTTTCGAGATGCTCTTTGGAAAATGTGATCGGTTTTCGATAATGACCGGAAATGAACCAGTATCTGATCTCTCTTCCGGTGTAACCCATGTCCGTCAGATCGGACAAGGTTTCTCCGGCGCCCTGTTCGTCGACTATTTTTCCGTGAACAAGTACCCGGTCGCAGTGTACCCAGAACCTGGCAAGGGGCTTTCCGGTTACCGCACCGGCAATGGCGATTTCGTTTTCGTGATGGGGGAAAACCAATTCACGGCTGCTGGTATGAATATCATAGGTTTCCCCAAGATATTTCATGGCCATGGCCGTACACTGGATATGCCAGGATGGACGAATGTTTCCCCAGTCGGTCTTGGTGAAAATCCCCCGCTTCAGCTCTGAAAGCTTGGATCGTTTTAACAATGTAAAATCTCTGGGATTGTCCTTTTCATATTCATCCAGATCCACGGTGGCACCCAGTCTGATTTTGTCAAGATCAATCCCCGACAGCCGGCCGTAATCGGCAAAGCGGGAGATATCAAAATACAAGGATCGTAATTTCTCATAGGCAACCCCCTTTTTCACCAGTTTTTCAGACAATGATACCATATCATCGACATGCTCACTGGCTTTGGGATAATTTGAGGCAGGCTTGATGTTCAAAATTTTTAAATCTTCTTTGAACGACTCGATATGTTGTGTGGTGAATTCCGTTAAATCCAAACCTGCTTTTTCAGATCCTTCGATGGTTTTGTCGTCCAGGTCGGTAATGTTCATAATGTGTGTGACATCATACCCCCGGTATTCAAGGTATCGGCACAAAAGATCCGAAAAGATAAAACGCCGGCATTGTCCAAGGTGCGGTCTTGCATTAGCCGTGGGCCCGCAGGAATACATGGAGACCTTTCCCGGCAAAAGCGGTTCAAACGGCTCTTTGCTCCGGCTCATGGTATTGAAAAGATTCAGATTGACTTTTTCTTGCACCGCAAAAAGCGTGGTGCTGAGATACCGTTCTCCGCCGTCCGGGAAAATTACCACAATGGTGCCGTCGGTCATTTCTTCGGCTTTCTTTTGAGCGATCACCATGGCGGCACCGCTGCTCATTCCCACAAAGATTCCTTCTTCTTTTGCCAGGCGCCGGGTCATTTCAAAGGCTTCTTCGTCGTCGATATTTACGATTTCATCTAAAAGTTTCTTTTCGAATATCTCCGGTTGATATGCCTCTTTCATATTTTTCAGACCCTGGAGTTTATGCCCCAGATAAGGCTCAACACCCACGATGCGGATTTCCGGATTATATTCTTTCATCCGTCGGGTAAGACCCATGAGGGTTCCGCTGGTCCCCAAAGTGGCCACCACCATGGTCACCTTCCCATTGGTTTGTTCCCAGATTTCCGGGCCGGTTCCAAAATAGTGGGCCTGCCAGTTTGCGGGGTTGTTGTACTGATCGGCCATAAAATAGCTGTCGGGGTTTTCGCGGGCCAGTCGATAGACCTCTTCAATGGCGCCGTCGGTTCCCAGATGTCCGGGGGTCAGCAAAATATCCGCCCCCCGCGCTTTTAAAATTTTCTGGCGCTCAACACTGGCTGCGTCGGACATGGTCAATAAAAGTTTATACCCCTTCACGGAACACACCAGAGCCAAGCCAATGCCGGTATTTCCACTGGTGGCTTCGATGACGGTTTTGTCCGGGGTCAGATCACCGGATTTCTCCCCGTTTTCGATCATAAACAATGCCGCCCGGTCCTTAATAGAGCCGCCCGGATTCAGATATTCCAGCTTTGCCAGGATCCTTACCTGCGGATTTGGGTTGAGATGCCGGATTTCAACTAGAGGCGTATTGCCGATAGCGTCAAGAATAGAAAACGTCATTTATTGGTATCCCGTTTTAGATCCTGCGGTTAATCTCTGCATCCAATATTTTGATAATTTCCTCTCGAACCTCATCCTCTTTTTTTGATGCATCGATAACGCGAAATCGTTCAGGTTCAAGGCGTGAAAGTTCAAGATAGCCTGCCCGAACCCTTTTGTGAAAAGAGAGTCTTTCTTCTTCAAACCGGGTCTCCTTACTGATCCGATTTCCATTATTGATTTGTTGCCAGGCCCGCTCCAGACCGATTTCGGGCGGCAGATCCAAAAGGAGGGTCATGTCGGGTTTTAAATTTTCGAATAACAGTGTGTGCATTTTTTCGATCAAACCGATATTCAGCCCTCTTGCAAATCCCTGATAAGCCATGGTGGCGTCATAATAGCGATCACACAAGACCATCTTGCCTTCGGACAATAACGGAAGAATATATTCTTTGATATGTTGGGCCCGGTCTGCCGTATACAACAAAAGTTCCGTTAATGGATCCATGTCTTTGCTCAAGGGGTCCAGGAGAATGGCCCGTATCTTTTCCCCGATCCGAGTGCCTCCCGGCTCCCTTGTGATGACACAGTCATGGCCTTTATCCTGAAGAAACTTCACCGTATGCTCTGCATGGGTGGTCTTTCCCGATCCTTCTATTCCTTCAAAAGAGATAAACATAACTATATAAGTGACTAAAGTTTGAAGTGTCTAAAGTGAACTAAAGTTAAGGTATTCTATCATTTTAATAGATATTTTTTTTCCGATTAAACGTCTGAAAGCGCCTCTGACCAACTGACTCACTCAATCTAATAATGGCCTTTGTATTTGATTAGAATTTTATATTTTAAACCTGAATTTTATGGAATAAAATTTACATCTTTAACTTTAGGCACTTTAGATCATTTTAGATCACTTTAGGCACTTTTTTCCCTTTATAAAAATGACGTTCCAGAAGTCGATGGTAAGACGTCCAGGTTTCATCAGGGTCCTCTGAGGCGATGAAATCACGGATGGCGTTAACCTTGGAATCAATTTCGTCAATATAATTGAGCAAAACAGCCTCGATGGTTTTGGGCGGTTCCGGAGAGCCGAACTCCCGGGTTCCATGATGACTGACAATCAGGTGCTTGAGCAAAAGCACCTGGTCTTCCGGAAAATATTTGATTTCTGAAAGCTTTTCATCCACCATTTTGAGTCCAATCACAATATGGTTCAGCAACCGGCCTTTGTCGGAATAGTCTATCTTGAATTGATATTCAAACTCATCAATTTTTCCGATATCATGAAGAATTGCGCCGGACAGCAGAAGGTCTCGATTGATGCCGCTGTAATGCCCTGCAATTTTATCTGCCAGACTCGTCATTGAAAGGGTATGTTCCAACAGGCCGCCGATATAGGCGTGGTGCATTTTTTTTGCCGCAGGTGCGGTTTTAAATTTATTTACGAATTCCTTGTCGTTAAAGAAAGCGTCGATCAGCGCTTTGAGATAATCGGTGGTTATGGTATCCATGCGTTTCACAAGCCGTTCAAACATGCCCTCAATATCTCGGGAGGTTTGCGGCAAAAAATCGGAAGGATCGATCCTGTCAGAGGGAAAGGGTTCCATAATTTTTATAACAACCTGCAAGGTGCCCCTGTATTCACTGACACTACCGTTTACATGGACAAAATCCCCGGATGTGATGCCGGCGGCTATCTGATCCACATTATCCCACACCACACCTTTTATTGTTCCGGTTTTATCGGAAAGGGTTATATTTAAAAAATTGTTTCCATCCTTTTTCTGGGACAAAATCTTTTCAGACAACACAAAGATGTCATCCACCCGATCACCGGCCCTGATATCTGAAATAAACCGTTTTTTCATTCAACATAACCTCAAGTCACAATTTGAAACCCTCGATATTCCAGCCCTTCAGCTCTTCGATCATGGCGTAATCGGTGGCATCGCATTGAATGGGTGTGATGGATATAAAATTTTCGTTAAGTGCAGTGCCGTCACTTTCAGGGGTATTAAAGGATGTTTGAGCATCGGTCCCATGCCAGTAATAGGTCCGATTACGGGGATCGACTCTTTTTTCAACAAACTCGTTATAGAGCGATGTTTCCTGCCGGCTGATCCGAACCCCTTGGATATTATTTTTTGGTATATCCGGTATGTTTACATTTAAAAATGTTCCGAAAGGGAGACCTTTTTCATAAACATTTTCCGCCAATATCGCTGTAAAGAGAGCGGCATAACTATAAGCTGCCGTCTTATGTCCCTGTATGGAAACGGAAATTGCCGGCACTTTGTATAGCGTCGCTTCTTTGGCAGCAGCAACAGTTCCGGAATAATTGATATTGACCCCGACGTTTGCACCCGGATTAATTCCCGAGATCACCATATCCGGTTTCATCCCGAGGATCTCCATGAGACCTATTTTGATGCAGTCAACCGGTGTTCCGTTTACGGCATATCCCTGACATCCGTTATTGACGGTGATTTTTGTGGTACGAAGCGGTTGATGAAGGGTGATGCCATGCCCCACGGCACTCCGTTCCCGATCAGGCGCAACCACGGTTACGATATGGCGGGAAACAAGCTTTTCATACAGCGCCCAGAGTCCGTCCGCATAGATGCCGTCATCATTGGTTAATAAAATATTCATCTTCTGTTTTGAATTTTTGTCATTTGAGAATTCTTAATAATATAAACCTTTTAAACAAATCGATTTCAAAGGAGCTTCAGGTATAATTAAATTTTTGACTGGAAGCTGTCTGAGTAAATTAGGGATCGTTTTGAAAGAACCATAGGTGATTTAACTTTATGGTTGAAAACCCTTGTTAAAGCAGAGCCCTTTATTAATAGTTCGGGCAGGTTCTTTCATTACGAGCCCTTATTCACGAGTTCTTTCAGAAAAAATTTAATTATACCTGAAGCGGTAATGTTTTCAAAAGGCTAAAGTGTTACGAGAATTCTAATTTTTTTAAAGTTTCGAAAGTCGAATTTATTCACAGAAAAAACGCAAAATCTTTCTGTAAAAAAATAAAAGCATTTTGAAACTTTGAAACTACATCTTGACTTTTATTGTTAAAATGGCATTTATACTTGATATTTTATTCTTATTCAAGATGTTATTGATATGGATCAAAAACTGTACTAAAATTTTTCTGCCAAGGCGGATACAATTGTAGAATTTCCGAGACGTTAATATGAGCCAATTGCAAAACCCGCGAATTTTGCTGAAAAGGTATGTTGAACACTACAGCAAGACTTCCGCCTGCATTGGTTTTGCAGTGTTTTCTGTTGCCGTCGTCTTTTGTTCCTTAAAAAAATCTAACGTGTTGTGTTCCTCTCGAATCTGTAAAACTGCCCGTGGACTCGGTTTGGTCCTGTTCACCCTGACGTTGGTTTTAACCCCTGTTTCAGCAAAAGCTCAACTCACCCCATTCCATGACGATGCGAGCGTGCCGTGGCATATTGTTGCCGATGAGATGGATTACGATGATCAGGCGAAAGTCTATATTGGCAGAGGAAACGTAAACATCACTAAAAAAGATAAAAACCTCAACGCCGATTATGTTCGTTTTAATCAGAACACCATGGATGTTTTTGCCAAAGGTCATGTGGTGATGACGGTGGGAGAAAATATTATCACCGGCACCAGCATGGAGATGAACCTGGATGCAGAAACGGGAACGATTTATGATGGAACCATATTCGTTTATGAAAATCATTTCTACATAAAAGGAGACAAAATTCAAAAAGTCGGCAAAGACTCATATACTGCCGAAAAAGCCAGTGTTTCGACATGTGACGGTGATTCGCCGGCATGGAAAATTACCGGCAGAAATCTAAAGGTTACCGTGGAAGGATACGGTACCGTGAAACATGCGGCGCTTTGGGCAAAGAAGGTTCCTGTGCTCTATACCCCGTTTCTTTTATTTCCCGTAAAGCTGAAACGCCAGACAGGCTTGCTGACGCCTTTGGTCGGTTATTCAGACCGTAAAGGGGGTGAATATCAACAGCCGTTCTTCTGGGCCATCAATGAGAGCTCGGATGCAACATTCTACTCTCACTATATGGGCCTCCGCGGAGAAAAGCTGGGCCTGGAATACCGTTATGTTTTGGATGAACAATCAAAAGGGACCCTGATGGCTGATTTTTTAGATGACAGGCAGGTGGATGACGGCTCTCCAGGTTCTGAAAAATGGGGATATGAAGGTGACGGCGCATTACGTCCAAATTCCGATCGCTACTGGTTCAGGATGAAAAATGATCAGCCGCTGCCTCACGGGTTCTTTGCAAGGCTCGACATAGACTATGTAAGTGACCAGGATTACCTTCATGAATTCAAAAGTGGATATACGGGATTTGATGAAACCGAGAATTATTATCTCAAAGAATTCGGAAGGGGGTTTGATGCATATGATGATCCCGTACGACTCAACCGGTTTAATATCAATAAAAACTGGCCTCTTTACAGCCTCAACGCCGAGTTGCGATGGTACGACGACGTCATAAAGCGTCGCCAGGCAGAGACGGATACAACCTTACAGCGGCTGCCGGTGATCACCTTTAACGGATCAAAACAAAAGATTTCAACATCGCCGTTTTACTTTGACCTTGATTCCGAATACACTTACTTTTACAGTAAAGACGGCCCGAGAAATCATCGGATGGATATTCATCCCAGATTTTATCTGCCTTACAATTTAAGCAACTTTTTCACCATTGAACCCTCCGTAGGTCTCCGAGAGACGGTTTGGCATTTTGATAATCAGGAGTACAGTTCGTCGGACAAAAAAACACTCACCAGAGAACTGTATGATATAAAGGTCGATCTTTCTTCTGAAGTCTATCAAGTATTCAATATTGAGGGGAAACGTGTTGAGCGGATCAAACATATCATAAGGCCTCAAATCATCTACGACTACATCCCTGAAAAGGATCAGTCTGAATTGCCCTCTTTAGACGGCATCGATCGGATTGAGAGGGTAAACCTGATTACGTATTCACTCACAAACACATTAACATCGAAGTCGAAACAAAATACAAGGGAAAATAAGGGTCGTCCAGCGGAAAAACCGGTCTCCGATAGCGGTGATAAACTGCCAAGGTATGATTACAATGAGTTCTTACGGTTCAAACTGCAACAAAGTTACGACATCAACAAGAAAAAAGAGGACGATCCGGAGCCGTTTTCCCCGATACACGGTGAGCTTGAACTTTACCCTGTAAGATATTTTTCCGTAAAAGCGGATGCTGACTGGTCACATTATGACAAAAACTTTCGGTCACGAAATGTAGCCGCAACGATTTGGGATATGCGTGGGGACAAGTTGTCTGTTGATCATCGGTATCAACGGGATACCAGTGAGACCATTTACACCAATATCGGTTTAAAGATATCGGACAGACTTTCAGTGCGCGGAGAGCATGAACGTAACATATATGATAGCAAAGACTTAAAATACGGGTTCGGGTTTTTATACGAAACCCAGTGCTGGTCATTTGATTTCAATCTCACTAAAGAAGACGAAGATTTGAGCATTGTTTTTATGATCACACTTTATGGGATCGGAGAGATTGGGCTAAAATAAAATCAAACTGGACTTATTCATTTAAAGAGAATATATTAGCGATTTAAATTTTCACCGGACAATATCTCTTTTAAAAATTTTTCCGGCCTGCGGCGCTGTACCGGCGTTGCTGAAAATTAGAAATGCAAAACTTGAGCCTCAAGATAAAATGACACTATCAGAACTTAAATATTCATGGTATGTCCTGCACACAAAAAGCAGGTTCGAAAACGTGGTCAACGAAGGCCTGGTCAAAAAATCCATGGAGGTTTTTCTGCCCAAAGTTCAGATCAGAAGCAGGCGTCGTGACCGGAAAGTGATGATCAGAGTTCCACTTTTTCCCGGATATCTGTTTGTGAAAACCAATTTGGATCCGGTCGAACACCTTGAAATTGTAAAAACAGTCGGGGTCGTTCGCTTCATCGGCAACAAAGAAGGCCCGGTTTCCGTTCCTTCAGATACCATAGACTCATTAAAGATTATGGTTAAGGGGGACAATACCATTACCACAGGCAGCCGTTTTAGAAAAGGGGATAGGGTTATCGTCGTTTATGGACCATTTGCCGGTGTCATCGGTACATTTGTTCGATACAGGGGAAAAGAACGTGTGATCGTAAACATCGAAGCACTTGGACAGTATGCAGGTGTGGACGTGAGTGAAGAGGATATTGAGATACTACCGGGAATATTATCATAACCACTTGACTTGCTGCATATTTGCATTTTATAAAGTTGACGGCTTGGTAAAAAGTCCAACTTCTGCGTTGCGCTGCATTCCTCGTAACTGCGGCGTACGATAAGTAGGCCTCATTCCTCGGAATTTGCGATGCCTTTTTATTCCGCCGGTGTTATGCGGGGGAATTTGAAGTTTTTTACTTTGCCGTCGGTTTTGACTTTTTTCGAAACCGGCAAATTTAGGTTTTGACATTTAAAGGTTTTACTGTAAAAATAACGTATTTAATTAACTTTAGAAATTACAAGACGTTAAATTGTCGCCAGATATTGTCAGAAGGAGGATATATGAACAAGTTGGAGCTGATTTCCGCTTTGAAAAACGAAGCAAACATTTCTAAAGCAGAAGCGGCAAAAGTGGTCCAGGTGTTTTTCGATAACATGGCAGATGCCATGGTAAAAGGTGAACGCGTTGAAATTCGGGGCTTGTGTAGTTTTTTCGTTAAAAACTATAAAAGCTATACCGGAAGAAATCCTAAAACCGGGGGAAAGGTCCAGATTAAACCCAAGAAACTCCCATTTTTCAAATCCGGAAAAGAATTAAAAGAACGTGTAGACAGTTAAATTTGTGACTGGTTTTCAATCGATGTTTGGATTTGAGTCGATATTGGGTCAAGAAAAGCCGATTCGACTTTTGACGACGCTTCTTCGAAATGAGACCATACCTCATGCCCTTCTTTTTCTCGGAATTGAAGGTGTGGGCAAAAAAACGACAGCTATGGCGACAGCTATGGCGAGTAACTGTATGGGTCATGGGGATGAAAATCTTCCTAAAGAGAAAAAAAATCGAGCTAACCGTAGCACGATTCAGGAAATAACCACAAAAAGCGGAATTTGTGGATGTTGCAAATCATGCAGTAAAATCAAGTCCGGTAATCATCCGGATATTATCCTGGTCAAACCGACGGGTAATTTTATCAGGATTAATCAAATACGTAATCTTTATAATACCCTCACCATGAAGCCATATGAGGCAAGATTGCGTGTGGTCATTATAAGTGATGCTCAGGCGATGAATCCTGCAGCAGGTAATGCCCTCTTAAAGATGTTGGAGGAACCTCCGGCTCGAACTGTTCTGATACTTACTGCCGTGCATACATCTGATCTTCTTCCCACGATCGTTTCACGCTGCCAGCATATTCGATTTAGCCCGATTCCCCACAGTCACATCGAGACGCTGCTCGTCGAAAAACAAGGCGCCAGTCATGATGATGCCAGGATAATTTCAATTATGGCAAACGGCAGTATTTCCAAGGCCCTTTCCATGATGCGCCACATCAATAAAATAAACTGGATCAAGCGAAGGTTCTGGCTGCTAAACAGCGTTGAATCATTATCTTTAATGTCTATCCCTTCGCGCTTGGCATTTGCAGAAAATTTATCGAAAAATAAAGAAGCCCTTGCCGACTCTTTGGAGGTGATGAAATCCTGGTTCAGAGATCTTGTTATCTGTAAATTTCATCCAGCACAAATCATGAACAAAGATTTGAGAGAAGAAATTCAACAAAATTCCAAAAAGATGGCCGTTTCGTCACTTCTTAAAAAAATAGACGATATTCAATTGGCACAGAAAAATATTCAGGCCAATACCAATTTGCGGCTCACGTTGGAAGTTTTGATTATGCATCTTGCAAAAGTGTGACCTCAATTGATCGTAAACAAAATGGGGAGGACATATTATTTGCTTGATTTACTTAGCATTTTAATAGATTGGGATGAAGTTTCATAACTCTTATACATATGAGATATAAATTAATAAAAAACCCCCATTTTGTTTACGATCAATTGAGGTGTGAGTCACAAATTTAAATATAAAACAATAGAAATTAAATATATGAAAAAAGCCGTCGGAATAAGATTCAAACCTGCCGGAAAGGTTTATGATTTTGATAGTGGCGCATTTGTCCTTAATCGAGGAGACCATGTCATCGTTGAAACTGAACAAGGGCTCGGATTGGGAGTGGTGGTGGTCCCTCCGGTGCCATACGATCAGTCTGCGGCGAACCAATTGGGAAAGCCTCTTAAAAAAGTGTTTCGTCTGGCAAGCCAGGAAGACTTTCTTCAAAAAGAGAAAAATACCGGGACAGAAAAACAGGCCCATACCTACTGTCTGAGCTGCATTCGGGAACTTGAGCTTAAAATGAATCTTTTTAATGTTGAGAGCTCCTTTGATGCAAGTAAATTGACATTTTTTTTCACATCCGAAGGTCGGGTTGATTTTCGTCAACTCGTAAAAATGCTGGTTAAAAAATTTGGTGTCAGAGTAGAGATGCGACAGGTCGGCATCCGTAACCAGGCAAAAATGTGCGGTGGTATAGGAAGATGCGGGCGTGAAATATGCTGTTCTGCATTTATCGAAAAATTCGGGCCGGTTTCAATAAGAATGGCAAAAGAACAGGGGCTGTCGTTAAATCCCACTAAAATTTCCGGACAATGTGGCAGACTCATGTGTTGTCTAACGTTTGAGAATGAAATGTATAAAAAAATAAAAGAAAAATTTCCCAAAGTCGGGAAAGCGGTTAAAACTAAAAATGGAAAAGGCAAAGTGATACGCCATAATGCGATTCACAATTGCATTTCGATTCGTTTAGAAGATGGTCAGGAAATAGAGGCACGGATCGATGAGATCATAACCTAAACTGAGCGATTGCCGATTTTACCGAATCTGCTGCGTTATGAGACATTTGCAGTAGCAAACTACGGCTGCATGTCTCATGCCTTGCATCTTCCCGAAAGGCGGGATCTTACGACCGGCAAACTCGACAATCGCTCAATTTAGGTATAAATGAATGAGGGTTGGAGCGTTTTTTTTGTAAAAACTTATCCATGGAGCGATTCAATAATTAAAAACACCTTGATTCCTGAAATAAAAAGATCGAAACACGGACGTATGCTTGGGAGAAAGAAATGGTTACCCCTTTTTATATAACGACACCGATATATTATGTGAATGCCAGGCCCCATCTCGGGCACGCTTATACAACGATTGTGGCCGATGTTGCCTGTAGATTTCATTCCATGCTCCAGGCACAGAGTTTTCTTCTGACAGGTACCGATGAACATGGCGATAAGGTCGTTCGAGCTGCCAAGAAAGAGAATTTAACCCCCAGGACCTACGTTGACAAAATAAGCGGGCTTTTCAGAGACCTTTGGCCCGAACTTAATATCAAATACAGTCATTTCATCCGTACGACGGATGCTTCCCATATGGTGTTGGTCAAACAGATCATGCAACAGATCTATGATTCGGGGGATATCTATTTCAGTGAATACCAGGGGATGTATTGCTTTGGGTGTGAGCGTTTTTATATGGAACGAGAATTGGTTGACGGCAAGTGCCCTGATCACGAAACAACGCCTGAACTCATAAAAGAATCCAACTACTTTTTCAAGATGAGTCGCTATCAAGACTGGCTGATTGATCACATTAACGCCAATTCTGATTTCATAACTCCGGAACGCTATCGAAATGAAGTCCTATCCTTTCTCAAAGAGCCCCTGGAGGACCTCTGCATATCCAGACCTAAAACGCGCCTGAAGTGGGGGATAACACTGCCCTTTGATAGGGAATATGTCACTTATGTATGGTTTGACGCGCTTTTAAACTACGTTTCAGCCCTGGGATATCCGGACGGCGATCGGTTTAAAACTTTCTGGCCCCATGCCCGGCACATTATCGCCAAGGATATCTTGAAACCCCATGGCATTTACTGGCCGATCATGCTTAAGGCAGCAGGAATTCCGGTATACAAGCATTTGCATGTCCACGGGTACTGGAATGTCGAACAAAGCAAAATGTCCAAAAGCATCGGGAATGTCGTAGAACCGCTTCAACTTAAAAATGTTTACGGTCTCGATGCGTTTCGATTCTTTCTGATGCGAGATATGACCTTCGGACTCGATTCCAATTTCAGCGAAGAAGCGTTGGTACAACGAATTAATTCTGATCTTGCGAATGATCTTGGAAATCTGTTCAGTAGAGTTATTGCAATGGTCCACAAATATTTTTCCGGAGTCGTTCCTGAAATTGATGTTAAGATGGAAAGTGAATTAGACCTCGGTTTGGAATCAGAGGCATTAGACACCATTGCCAGATTCGAAAAACATATGAACAGATTTGCCTTTAATAAAGCGATCACGGCAATTTGGGAATTTATCAACCATATGAACAAATATATTGACCTTACGGCCCCCTGGGTGCTTGCGAAGAAAAAAACCAGCCGCAAACAGCTTGAAGTCGTCATTTACAACCTCCTTGAATCACTTAGGATAATATCTGGCCTCATCTATCCAATCATGCCGGAAACCGCGGAAACCATGCAAAAACATCTCGGTATTGGTGCAAAGAAACAGTCTTTTAGTATTGATATCCTTAAAAAGTGGAAAACGCTGATGCCCGGAACGAGGGTGCCGAAATCAATTACGCTTTTTCCAAGGATCGATATTGAAAAAGAACCTGTGGCATTACCCGGAAAAAAGGATAACAGAGATATGGCGCTTAACAGTAAACCCGAGATAACTCTTGAAGAATTTAGTAAAATAGATCTCAGGGTTGCCACCGTCATTCATGCCGAGGCGCTCCCTCGGGCAAAAAAATTGTTAAAGCTTGAAGTTGACATGGGGGAAAGACGGACCATCGTGGCCGGTATATCGGAGACCTACTCTCCAGAAGATCTGGAAGGGAAGCAGGTTGTTGTCGTTGCGAACCTGAAACCAGCCAAATTGATGGGGATTCTTTCTAGTGGAATGTTGTTGGCTGCTGTTGAAAAAGATAGCTGTGCGGTTGCAATTTTGGATAAAAAAGTGACACCAGGCACGTCCCTTAGTTAGTGCTCATCCAGAAATGGCCTTTTTTGTCCTGCTCGGCGTTCTCCGCGGGTTTACGGCTGCGGCGTATAGACGTACGCCTTCCTGTCCCGCTTTGCGGGGACCGAAAACCCTTGTGCGGCCTTGATCAGAACAAAAATTGTTCATTTCTGAATTGAACACCCTTTGCGTTCATTTTGAATTTATGTATGGACACTAATTAAAGCCCAAATTGAGCGTATCAATAATGAAAAGGTTAAAAAACTATAATTCAAGCAAGGATGTGAAACTTAAGTTATTATAAGTAAATATGATGCATCGAAGAATCAAGACGGATAGGGCGACTCCTGAAAAGCCGAGCTGGCGGGAATATCAAGACGGCCTGAAATGGTCTGCAGCAAAAAAAAAAATCATAAATGCTTTCCTTAAGTATTCTGTTTTGGCTTTTCTTTTGTTTGTTGCGGGTTACGGGATAACCAGCGGTCTTGGCGGGAAATCATTTTCCCATTTAACAACAGAGTATTTTTCACCATCCAAGGATGGTCATTCCTTCGACAAAAAAGCCGTTCAGTCCCTTCTGAATGATGCATCTTTTATTAATTTGAAGAACAAAAGTTTCGATTTTGTTTCAAACGATCATAAATTCAGGGTGGAGACCAGTCTTAACATTGAACTGCAAAATTACCTTCTATCAAAGCTTAACACCTCTACCGCACGATACATTGGAATTGTGGCCATGGATCCGGCTAACGGCAAGATTTTATCCATGGTGAGTTTTAATAAAGTCGATCCGTCCGATAACCCGTGCCTTGATAACAGGTTTCCGGCAGCGAGTATCTTTAAGATTGTTACCGCATCTGCGGCGATTGAAAAATATGGTTTTAGTTCAAACCATGTATTTACATACAACGGAATGAAACACACGTTATATAAGTCTCAACTCAAAGAGCGAAAAAACCGGTACACCAATCGGATCACATTTAAGGACGCCTTTGCCCAGTCGGTGAATCCTGTGTTTGGGAAAATCGGTTCCCTTTACCTTGGCAAAGACACGATAGAAAAATATGCGAAAGCATTTGGTTTCAACCGAGACATTAATTTCGAAATTATAGTTGATCCCAGTTGTGTCGCTTTATCTGATAAGCCCTACCAGTGGGCTGAGATCGCCTCTGGATTTAACAATAAAACAAAAATATCTCCCCTCCACGGGGCAATGATGGCTTCGGCTGCCATCAATCGGGGGCAAATTTTGGAACCTAGTATCGTTAATCGGATTGTAGACGATAAAGGACGCATCATTTACAAGGGCAAATTGGTCCCGATGAGTCAGGCGATGGCCCCGAACGCTTCCCAGACACTGAATCGTCTGATGGAAAATACCATAAACAGCGGTACGGGAAGAAAAGCTTTTCGACGGTACCGAAGAGATAAAATTCTCTCAAGGCTTAATATCGGCGGTAAAACCGGCTCCATCGACAATAAAACCCACGATGCACGGTACGACTGGTTTGTGGGTTTTGCGGAAGAAAAGAAAGCGGGAAAGAAAATCGCCTTGTCCGTTATTGTGGCCCACGAAAAATACATCGGACTTCGCGCGAGTTATTACGCACGTATTGCGATGAAGAAATATTTCAAGGATACATTTAAAAAAAACCGAGACCTTGCAAATAAAGCAAAATGAGTTGCATTTATTTTTATATTGAAAACCTGGTCCTTCCATGCGATTCGGGATCTTTGTTGGGTCATGCCTTTCCAGTAATGCGGGAGTCAGAGACAGATGGTTCTGCCTTGGAGTTTTGTGTCTAAAATTACAAATTCCAAGCACCAAATGCCAAATAAATTTCAAATTCCAATATACAATGACCAAAACCTTCCAGCACGAGCCATTGTTTGGATTTTCGAATTTTGGTCATTGGGAATTGTTTGATATTTGTGATTTGATATTTGTAATTTCAATAATTCAATGAACTCCAACAAAGCAAATGCCCTTTGGGGAAACCAAAACTTGTTCTTCTGGGATAGAATTTTTACTTATAAATAATTCAACAAGGAGATTCATCATGCCGGGGTTTGAAATATTTGGGGACGAAGAGCGCAAAGAAGTTCAGGATGTCCTTGAGACGGGTGTGTTGTTCCGTTATGGTTTCGACGGCGTCCGAAAAGGACATTGGAAGGCAAAAACATTTGAATCTGAACTGGCAAACCGGATCGGTGCCGGGTATTGCCATCTCAGCTCAAGTGGTACCGCAGCGCTTCGTATTGCACTTGCAGCATGCGGGATCGGTGCCGGAGACGAAGTTATCGTCCCGCCCTTTACGTTTATCGCAACCATTGAAGGGATTTTAGACGCCGGTGCAATTCCTGTTTTTTCCGAGATTGATAAAACACTTTGTCTGGATCCCGAAGCCATCGAATCCGTTATCACCCTTCGGACAAAGGCTGTCATGCCGGTCCATATGTGCGGGGCCATGGCACATATCGAAGAGATACGAAGTGTTTGCAATCAAAAGGGGCTTTTATTGATTGAAGACGCCTGCCAGTCCCTGGGCGCTACGTTTAACGGAAAATCGCTGGGTACATTTGGCCAAATGGGTTGTTTTTCATTCGATCCGGTCAAAACGATCACATGCGGTGAAGGCGGTGCCGTTGTCACCGATGATAAAGCGCTTTATAATCTTGCTGATGCATATGCTGATCACGGACATGACCACATTGGCAATGACCGAGGTCTCGAAGACCATCCGATTTTGGGAACAAATTTTCGTATCAGTGAGCTGAATGCAGCCGTTGGGCTGGCCCAGCTTAAAAAACTCGATGTTATCCTGGAAAAACAAAGGTTGCATAAAAAAGCCATCAAAGATGCTCTGGCCGGGTTTCCTGAAATCAGTTTTAGAAATATCCCCGATCCCAAAGGAGACTCAGCGACATTTCTCTCTTTCTTCCTGCCGGATGAATCTCGAGCCAGAGAGGCGGCAGCGTCTTTGGGGAACGCAGGCGTTGATTCCTGCTTTTACTGGTATGACAACAACTGGCATTATATCAGGCAATGGGACCATTTCAAAGCACTCAAGTCTCCCGCCAGGCTGCCGATAACTCTAATTGAAGCGTTGCCTGAATATGAAAAGATGCAATTCCCCAGGTCGGACCGTATTGTGGGCAGAAATATATCCATGTTGATAAAACTATCCTGGACAAAGGAGGAACTAACTCAACGGATAGAAAAAATAACAGGTGTTTTTGAAAAAATTGGCAGTGGGAAATAGGAAATAGAAAAGAGGGAATAGGTGAAAACGTCTATTTCTATCAATTTATTGCTCCAAATTACCAATAATCGGTTAAAAAGACCTGATTTATTTCCAAGTTAAGTCCATTGATTTCTATAATCCATTACTCTAACCCATAACCCATTACCTGGGAGTCTTTCTATGTATCGAAATTTCAAAATGATTTCTTATGTCGTTTTTGGCCGGGGATGTTTTAACCAGTTGGACGGTATCCTTGCCAAGAAACGACGATCAGGCGATTCTTTTATGGTCTACATGGTGGACGATGTTTTTCAAAATAGCAGTTTAAAAAACAGAGTGCCGGTAAAAAACAAGGATCAGCTCATATGGGTCAACGTTGAGGATGAACCCAAGACAACATATGTTGATGCGTTGACCCAAAAGATAAAAGATTTTTCTCCTCGATTACCTGACGGTATTATCGGAATCGGCGGCGGCAGCGTTATGGATATGGCCAAAGCGGTTTCTTTGATGCTTACAAATTCAGGTTCTTCTGCAGATTTTCAGGGCTGGGATCTTATAAAGAATGAGGCGGTATACCATGTGGGAATTCCTACCTTATCCGGAACCGGTGCGGAAGTGTCCCGTACAACCGTTCTTTCAGGTCCTGAAAAGAAGCTCGGGATCAATTCCGATTTCACCGTATTCGATCAAATTCTTCTTGACCCCGAATTGACTGCAGAGGCACCTAAAGATCAACGCTTCTATACAGGAATGGATTGTTATATTCACTGTGTCGAATCTCTAAACGGCACATACCTCAATGCATTCAGCAAGGCGTACGGTGAAAAAGCTCTTGAACTCTGCAGAGAGGTGTTTTTAAGCGATGGTCCGGACAACGACGACAAGTTGATGATGGCTTCCTATTGCGGCGGTATGAGCATTGCCTACTCACAGGTGGGGCTATGCCATGCCCTTTCATATGGTCTTGGATTTGTATTGGGAATTCATCACGGGATTGGCAACTGCATCGTCTTTGACTACCTTGAAGACTATTATTCCCAAGGGGTTCGCGAGTTTCGTGAAATGATGGAAAGGCACGATATTCATCTTCCACGAAATCTGGTGGCGGGTGTTGAAAGCGATAAACTGGAAAAAATGGTTGATGTTGCCCTTGTTTTAGAACCTCTCTGGGAAAACGCCCTGGGTGCTGACTGGAAACAAATAATGACACGGGACAAAATTAAAGAATTGTATCAAAAAATGTAATGTTGTTCATTACGTAAAACAGCTAGAAAATCGATCTTTTTGATGAGTGTTTAGTCCTTGACGATCCAAAAACGATAATATTACAATTTATTTAAGCAGGACACAAAATATAATAGCCAAATACTGATGCATAGGGGACTTTCATGCAATTGATAACAAAAATATATTTTAAATTGAAATGGTTATACAATCGAATTCTGGATGGTCTTCTTGCCGACGTCTATTTCGGAAAACACATGTCCGGCGTGCCGAATCATTCAGTTGTATTTTTCCCGTGTCAGGAGGACATCCTGTGTTGCGGAATAACGGGGATTGTTTCATTTAAGAATATAAAGGCGGCGGATGATCATGCGGATCTTGCTGTTCTGAACGGCATGCTTGAGAGACTTGAAAATCGTCGGTTCGAAAACTGCAAGCAGAATAATTTGCATTTAAAAGACCATTATCTGGGCGGCAAGGGGCATGTCGATTCTCTTTTTCAGGCTGTTCGCACGTTAAAACGTAATGGCGCTTTTTACGATTTTTTTACAGATGAAGATAGCCAAAATGAACTTTCAGGTGTCGCCCAACGTCTTTCAAATATCGTTGATTCAGAATCGAAATATTTAGCTGATCATATGGGGCATCTCGATTCTGAAGAAGTGGATATTTTGATCCACCGCATTGACAATTTAAAAGATATTGCCTGGTGTCTTGCTTCTGAGATTGTCGGTAATATTCAAAAGATTGAAAATTTACTGGGACACGAAAACAAAGATCCCAACATCACCATGGTCAGTATCTTCAAGCAGATCAACTCTGTATTGAACAGTATTGACCGGCTTGAGGTTCGAGGCCGTGATTCGGCAGGGATCTCCATGATGTTTATTCTCGACGGCAGCGAATATGACCGTTTTAAAAAAGCCCTGGGAAAAATGAATCTTGTGGATCAATTAACAAAACGAATGGCCCAGGACGTTCTTGTTAACTCGGGTATAATCATCAATGAGACAACGGATGAAAATAACCGGAGACGTGTGGCTCTTGCCCTGACGTATAAAGTCGCCGCAGAAGTGGGGCGTCTTGGAGACAATATACTCTTTATACGCGAGCAAATTAAAAACGACAAAATTCTGCAGAAACTGGTTTCGTTTTCCCTTAAACACTTTACGATTTCCGCTCATACCCGATGGGCTTCTGTGGGTGCCATCAGCGAACCGAACTGTCACCCCGTCGACAACAAACTCTCGGGAGATAGTATTAAACAAAACGGCATCATCCATGTGTGCCTGAACGGGGATATCGATAATTATATTGAATTGAAAAAAGAATATGAAAAAAATGGTAGCTTTATACACCAGGATATTACCACCGATACCAAGATTATTCCGCTTCAGATAGGAAAGTATGTTCAACAGGGTTTTGATGTAGAAGAAGCTTTTCGTCTGGCGGTGAATGATTTCGATGGATCGCATGCCATATCCATGCATACCGATCTTGACCCCGGCAGGCTTTTCCTGGCCCAGAAAGGCAGCGGGCAGGCCATCTTTATCGGTATTTCAGAGGATCACTATGTTCCTTCTTCCGAGGTTTACGGTCTGGTTGAAGAAACACCCTATTTCGTCAAAATGGATGGGGAAAAAGAGGTACAAGGGAAGAACGATTTAACTCAGGGCCAGATTTTTATCTTAAACCAAGAATCTCCCGGAGGAATAGACGGTATTACAGCCATGTTTTATGACCGAACGCCGGTTATCCTTAATGAAACGGACATAAAGCATACCGAAATTACTTCAAGAGACATCGACCGCCAGGATTTTCCCCATTATTTTTTAAAGGAGATTTCAGAAGCGCCGACTTCTGTGGAAAAAACCCTTCAGAACCGCTGGAAAATCATGCATGATGATATGAACCTATATGCGATAACCCTGGATGAAACCATTTTCCCGGAAACCCTGCAACAGGCGTTTCTTGATAAAAAGATACGACGCATCTTTTTTGTCGGCCAGGGGACTGCCGGTGTGGCTGCATTGGCGTGTTCAGACATTCTGAATTACTATATGGATGATCCGTTCTTTTATATTGGTGCACTGAAAGCATCGGAACTCAGCGGATTTAAACTGAGTGATAAAAAGAAAACAAACATGATGGCAGACGCCCTTGTCATTGCCATAAGCCAGTCCGGAACAACAACAGATACCAATCGTGCCGTTGAAATGGTAAAAGAACGGGGTGCCTATACCCTGGCCATCGTTAACCGAAGAGATTCCGACATTACTTTCAAGGTGGACGGGGTTATGTATACCAGCAGCGGCCGTGATATCGAGATGTCGGTGGCTTCCACAAAGGCGTTCTATTCACAGGTCGTTGCCGGCGCAATTTTAGGACTTAAAATTGCCGGACTTAAAAAGCAAAGACAGAATGACTTTATTTCAGCGGAAATAAAACAACTTCTCAAGCTGCCCGATTACATGAGAACGATTCTATCCATGCGAAACCGGATTGGGGACTCTGCCAAAAGGCTTGCGACAACCAAGACATATTGGGCTGTAGTGGGCAGCGGACCCAACAAGGCGGCGGCGGATGAGATCCGGATCAAACTGAGCGAACTGTGTTATAAAACGATTTCCTCGGATTTTATTGAAGATAAAAAGCATATCGATCTTTCTTCAGAACCCCTGATTATCGTTTGTGCGGCAGGCGCAAGAGGAACTGTTATCGGTGATATCATAAAGGATACCGCAATATTTCAGGCCCATAAGGCAGTACCGGTGGTCATTGCCGATGAGGGTGAAAACAGATTTGAACCTTATGCAGCGGATGTCTTTCATGTTCCATTGATCAGTGAACATTTTTCGCCCATTTTAAACACGCTGGTGGGCCATATCTGGGGATACTATGCAGCCGTGGCTATTAATGAGGCTTCACGGTTCCTTTACGCCTTCAATAAAGATATTCGGGACATAGTGGATGATTATTCAAGAAAGAAGATGGACGTTTATGAACTTGTCTTGGGAAAATCTTTTCGGGAAAAAATCGCTGTGTTCTATAAAGAATTCAGAAAAAGAAAAGCTGCCAGCGGTTTTCCAACGGCTATGGGACTCGAGATGGCGGCAGATCTGACACTCTTGCTTAAATATTTATCGGGTCGCCTGCCGATCTCTGATTTTGAAATCGATTTCGGAAAAAAGGGTACGGCCTTGAACATGCTGAACAAACTGTTTGAGTGTCTGGGAGAGTCGATTAACAGCATGTCTCGCCCTGTGGATGCCATCCGGCACCAGGCAAAGACCGTTACTGTGGGGACAAGCCGAATCAGCGAAAAACTGGAAGGTATACTGTTCGATACATTGGTTGAATACAACATAAGCACTCCCCAGCTTATTAACAGGAATATTCTCGTACTTAAACATCTGCAGGGGATCGTTGACGATATTCAAGGGGCCATTTTGTATAGAATCGCCGGTTTGAATGTTCTCGGTGAACCGACAGAAAGAACAACCATTGAAATCATTAGAAAAGAAGGTGTGTTAAAACCGATTCCGTCCCGTGTCGAATCTGACAATTTGCTCAAAGGAACCAAGAGAATTATTGTCCGGGAAGGGAATGTCTATATCGGTATCGGCCGAAAAGATGACCGCAGCATTATCGTTATTCCGATTATATCCACTTCTCCTGATATGCCGAATATTATTGAAAATATTTTACTGTTGAACATATCTTTCAGAGAAAATGTGCCGCTGTCCGTTAAAATAAAGGCCCTTGGAGGGAAATATGAACGGATTAAAAATATTGTTCAGGAAAGCAGTGTGAAGTGGGATGATCAGCATCTTGAACTTGTGGAGATGAAGGCACTTTTCGGAATATCGGCAGAAAAGATTGGCGACTTTATCGTATCTCGTGTCAACCACCAGACAACATGATGTGGTCTTTATCTAGCCATAAAAGCCGCCCCCTGGGTCTGGATGCTTTTGTGTTTTACAGGTTATATGGTATTTTCCGGTTTAAACTGATGGTTTTCAGGTCGATCCTCGTATCATAAACCATAATTTCGACACCATGCTTTAAAGCCTGTCTCAGCCCCCTTCCGTAAGCAGGATCGATATGATCGGCGGGTTGAAAAATTTTAGCGTCCATTCGTTGTATGACATAAAATATCACACAGCGAAATCCTTTGGAAACAAGGGAGGAAAGTTCAACCAGGTGTTTGAGCCCCCTTGATGTGACTGCATCCGGAAAACATGCAACCCCTTCTTTTACGAGAGTGCAGTTTTTAATCTCTACATAGCATCGATTTCCATCTTCACTGCTCAAAAGAATATCGAGCCGGGTATTATCGGATGTTTTAACCTCTCGGGCAATGTTGTCGTATCCATTGAGATCTGATACCAGACCCGCTTCAATGGATTCTGCGACCAGCCGGTTAGGGATCAACGTGTTGATACCGACTTTCGATGCGGGCATTTCAATGAGCTCCCACGTGTATTTCAGTTTTCGTTTGGGATTATCATGAAAGGACAGATAGACCGGTCGTCCGGGTTCACAACATTCTTGCATTCTGCCCGAATTGGGGCAGTGGGCGGTAACCAATTCACCATCGACTAATTTTACGTCCGCCATGAAGCGTTTGTATCGTTTAACAAGGACTCCCGGTATGAGTTCCGGCCAGGTCAGACCTGTTGATGGTGTTGGATTTTTGGTTTTTTTCATAAAAGCACATCCCTTGAAAACATATCTGAACATGTATGCCCAAATGAGATAAAATGCAACACGATAGCCATTTTAAGGCATTGCCGCTTCAGGTATAATTAAATTTTTGCTGAAAGAACTCGTGAATAAGGGCTCGTAATGAAAGAACCTGCCTTGGCTGTTCATAACGGTTCCTGCTTTAAGTAAAAGTTTTATCCATAACAGTAAATCGTCTATGGTTCTTTCAAAACGATCCCTAATGCACTCAAACAGCTTTCAGTAAAAATTTAATCACACCTGAAGCTCTTTTTAAATCGATTGAGGGACTATTTAGAAAAATTCCTTGGCCCTTCATTTATTTACTTATTCGCAAGTGGATGTTTTGAAAAATGTATCTCAAATCGCTATGAATATTGTTGAAAATATCTATCTTGTCTGTTAAATTGCATCTTTTGAAGATGTATCGTCAAAGATACAACGCATTAACATTTTATAAGATTTCTGCTATCTTAACAATCATAAATTTACAGGAGAAGGGAAATGCCGGATAAAAAAGATTTTGTTATCAAAGACAGGCGGATGTTTGGAAAAGGGGATGAGGACCAACCGATCAAAGAAGAGACGGAAAAACCTTTAGAGGATGCAACATCTGAAGAATCCGAAAGTGCTGAATCCCAAGAGCAAGAAACAGAGGACTATCAACTTCCTGAAATAAACTTTGCGACCTTTATTTTCTCTTTAAATCATTCCGTTCTGGTGCACTTGGGTGTCATGGAAGATCCGTCCACCGGGAAAAAGGTAAGAAATCTGCCGATTGCCAAACAAACCATAGACATTCTGGGCATGCTTGAAGAAAAAACCAAAGGAAATTTAACAGAAGATGAAGAGAAAATGCTTAAAAACATTCTTTATGATCTTCGGATGATATATATTAAAGAAAAGGGATAACCCGAATATTTCATGAAGATTTTCGAGAGGTCTTTTTAAATGAACGCCTCGGACATGTGTAATATTCGGTTAACCCACCCATAACTGATGAAAATATTTTCTCCCGCTAAAATAAACCTTTTTTTGCAGGTTTTGGGAAAACGGCCAGACGGCTATCATGATCTGATGTCCCTGATGTGCTGTATCGGACTTTACGATACGGTTTCACTAACCTTCGGTGTTAAGAATATCACTGTTTCATGTCATCATCCTGGTGTACCGGAAGATGACAAAAACCTTGCCTTTGGTGCCGCGCACCTATTTCTTAAGACGCTCAACAAAAATGAAGGCGTAAAAATTGTCATTCAGAAACAGATACCGGTTGCAGCAGGTCTTGGCGGAGGGAGCAGTAATGCCGCTGCTGTTCTTTTAGGATTAAATCGCTATTACGGTTATCCGTTTTCAACAGAAGAGCTCATGTCCATGGGGCTTTCCATCGGCGCTGACGTTCCTTTTTTTATTTTTCAAAAACCGGCAATCGCTACTGGTATCGGTGAGAAACTGGAGGCTTACCAAAATCTTAAAAACCTAAAGATATTATTGGTTTTCCCTGACTTTAGTGTTTCAACAGCCGATGTTTATAAAAAACTGAATTTGGGATTGACAAAGTGTGAAAAAAAACTTAAAAGTTTCCTTTTGAATAAGCAACGTTTTGATCCAAGATATCATTTATGCAATGATCTTGAAGCGGTTACGGCATCAACATATCCTGTTATAAAAACGGTTAAGGAAGCGCTTTTAAGCCACGGTGCTTTAGGAGCTTTAATGACAGGAAGCGGGCCGACCATATTCGGCCTTTTTTCTGACTCAAATGCAGCCTTAAAAGCCAGTCAGGCGCTTTTTCGAATCCATAAATGGGAAACGCATCTCGCCGATATGATCACACAGAATACGGGATATCAGATACAGGATACAAAACATTAGGATTCAGGATTTATAGGGGTAAGGGGCCAGGGAGATAAGATTTGGATACATTGTGTATCTTGCATCTTCCCTTCTGGGGCGTCGTCAAGCGGTAAGACACAGGACTTTGGTTCCTGCATTCGGAGGTTCGAATCCTCCCGCCCCAGCCAGTTTTTTGTTCGTTTGGAAATTGCCGAAAAAAATTAATTAAACGGTTTCATTTTAAGAAATGAAGCCCTCAGGATTGCTGAATGGTCAACAAATGTCTGATTTTATAATATTTGCTGGAAACTCAAATCCAGATCTCGCCAAGAAAATATGTGGCTATCTTAATGTCCCTTTAGGCGGCGAAAAAGTAAAGAGATTCAGTGATGGAGAAATTCAGATCGAAATCGATGAAAATGTGAGGGCTAGAGATATTTTTGTCATCCAGTCCACCTGTTCTCCTGTGAACGAAAACCTGGTTGAATTGCTGCTAATGATCGATGCCTTCAAACGGGCTTCGGCTGCCAGCATTACAGCGGTGATTCCCTATTATGGATATGCCCGCCAGGACAAAAAAGTCGCCCCCCGTGTCCCCATCAGCGCAAAACTGGTGGCGGATATGCTGACGGTTGCCGGTGCTACCAGAATTATTACAATGGATCTTCATGCAGGTCAGATTCAGGGCTTTTTTGACATTCCGGTGGACAATCTTTTTGCTGCCGCGGTTCTTATCGATTATATCAGGGACAATTTTAATAGTAACCTTGTGATCGTTTCCCCGGATGCAGGCGGTGTCGAAAGGGCCAGAGCCTTTGCAAAACGCCTTGACGCCGGTCTTGCCATCATTGATAAACGTCGGGAAGCCCCAAATAAAGCCCAGGCAATGGCTGTCATCGGCAATGTTACGGGAAAGACCGTGGTTATTCTTGACGATATGGTCGATACTGCCGGTACGTTGATTGAGGCCGCAGAAGCGATTATGAGAAATGGTGCCAAGGAGGTCCATGCCTCTTGTGCACATCCGGTTTTGTCCGGTCCATCTATTGAGAGGATTGAGGCGTCACCACTGAAAACATTGGCTGTTACAGACACTATCCCATTAAGACAAAATGCCAAAACCTGTAATAAAATAAAGGTGCTTACCATTTCCGAGCTGTTTGGCGAAGCGATTATTCGCAGTTTCAGAGGTGATTCGGTGACGTCTCTCTTTGTATAAAGTTTTTTTAAGGAGGATGATATATTTTGGAATTAATAGAGATTAAAACAAAAATAAGAACCACAACCGGTAATGGTCCTGCACGAAGACTCCGAATGTCAGGACAGATTCCTGCCGTGCTTTACGGCCCGAAAACAGAATCTGTTTTGCTTTCTGTGAACAAAAGTGATCTCGAACTGCTTTTTAAGAAAGGCGGGATCGGCCAGGTTGTTTTGAACCTTGTCATTCAAAAGAACGGCGAAACAACGACCCGGCCTGCAATGATAAAGGAGCTTCAGACCCACCCGGTTTCCCGAAATTTCATACATATCGACTTCTATGAAATCAAAATGGATCAAAAGATTACAGCAAAAATTCCTGTTGTTACGACAGGAACGGCAAAAGGCGTAGAACTCGGCGGTATAGTTCAGATCATAAGGCGTGAACTCGAAGTGGAATGTCTACCCTTGGAAGTGCCGGAGTCCATAGAGATTGATATTAGCGATCTTGATATCGGAGATTCCATCCATGTGGGAAAAATCCACCTTGAAGGTGGAATTGAATTTCTTGAAGAAGATGATTATACGGTGGTAACCGTCGTCAGTCCGAAGATGGAAGAAGAACCGGAAGAGGAAGAGGAGATCGAAGAGGAAGACGCTGAAAAAGAAGAAGGAGAAGCGCCCGAAGCCGGTGACGAAGAATAGTTTTTACAGGTATTGTGTTTATGCCGCAAAGACGATTACGCTTGGTGGTTGGACTGGGGAACCCCGGTGAAGCCTATTCCAAAACACGTCACAATGCCGGGTTTATGGTTGCAGATAAAATTTCAGACGCTTTCTCTATTGCTCTTGAAAAACGAAAGTTTGATGCCCGATTCGGCATGGGATCGGTCAATGGTGTAAAGATTGTCCTGGCTAAACCCATGGCCTATATGAACAGAAGCGGGCCCCGGGTTCAGAACATCGCAAGATATTTTAGGATATTATGTGAGGACATGTTGGTCGTTCACGACGACATCGACCTTGCTTTTGGAAGATTAAAAATAAAAGAGAAAGGAGGGGATGGGGGACACAAAGGTGTAAGATCAATCATAGATGCCTTTGGCGGAGGTGATTTTACGCGTCTTCGTATAGGTGTCGGGCGACCTGAGGTCGATGGAAATGCTGCTGATTATGTTTTGGGCAAATTTACTTTAGAAGAAAAAAAGGTTTTAAGCCAGATCATTACCGTGGCCCGGGATGCTGTTGTTACGATCCTTTGTAAAGGTACAAAGGAAGGGATGAACAGGTTCAATAATAGAAGAATTGTAATTTTAAGCTAAATATTTCAGATGGAGGGAAAATGGAATCTGTATTAAACAATTTACCGTTGTTTTGCACGCTGGTCGGCGTTGTGGGAGTAGTTTTTGCGATTTTGCTGGCCGCTGTTGTAAAAAAAGCGCCTGCCGGGAATGAAAGGATGCAGGAAATTGCCGGTGCAATCAAAGAAGGCGCCATTGCATATCTGAACCGCCAGCTCAAAAGTATGGGTACTGCCGGCATCGTTATTTTTGTCATTATCTTTGTCACTTTGGGGGCAAAGACCGCCATTGGATTTCTGATCGGTGCAACGGCATCATTTTGTGCAGGGTATATCGGGATGCGGGTATCGGTAATCGCCAATGTCAGAACAGCCGAAGCTGCAAAAAAAGGACTTGCGGCCGGTCTTTCCATGGCCTTTAAAGGCGGTTCTGTTACCGGTATGATCGTGGCTGGCCTGGCACTTACATCCGTAGCCGGGTACTATACCGCAACCCATGACGTTATCGCCCTGGTCGCCCTTGGTTTTGGCGGCAGCCTGATTTCGATTTTCGCACGGCTGGGCGGCGGGATCTTCACAAAGGGCGCCGATGTTGGCGCAGACCTGGTCGGTAAGGTTGAGGCCGGTATCCCTGAAGACGACCCCAGAAACCCGGCGACCATTGCCGACAATGTGGGTGACAATGTGGGTGACTGCGCCGGTATGGCCGCCGACCTTTTTGAGACCTATGCAGTTACGGCGGTTGCCGCCATGCTGATCGGTCATCTTCTTTTCCCGAAAGTCCCCATGGCCACAGAATTTCCTCTGGTGCTCGGTGCTATCTCAATCGTCGCTTCCATGATCGCTGTTTTCTTTGTGAGACTCGGAAGCGGGGGATATATCATGGGTGCATTGTATAAGGGGATGTTCGGCGCTGCCATCCTGGCGGCTATTGCGTTCTTTTATGCCTCCACAAAGTTCATGAGCGGGTTGGGCGACATTTCCGCTATGGATATTTACTATTGCACACTTATCGGGCTTATTCTTACCGTTGTCATTGTTATCATCACCGAATATTATACCGGCATTTATTCTCCGGTGAAACAGATTGCACAGGCATCGACCACCGGCCACGGCACAAATATCATTGCCGGTCTTGGCGTGAGCATGCAGGCTACGGCCGCTCCGGTTCTGGCCATCTGCCTGGCGATTTATCTGTCGTTTCACTTTGCCGGCCTATACGGAATTGCCATGGCTGCCATGTCCATGCTTTCCATGACCGGTATGGTAATTGCCATTGATGCTTACGGGCCGATTACTGACAATGCCGGTGGAATTGCCGAAATGGCGGAAATGGATGAAAGCGTTCGGGCCGTGACCGATCCCCTGGATGCGGTTGGAAACACCACCAAAGCGGTGACCAAAGGGTATGCCATCGGTTCTGCCGGTCTAGCTGCTCTGGTTCTGTTTGCATGCTATGTACAAGAATTTGCCCTGCAGGCCAAAGAGGGTGTTCCTGTCTTGAGATTCGACCTGTCCGATGTCAACGTGATCATCGGCCTTTTTATCGGCGGGCTTTTACCGTACCTGTTTGCTTCTATTGCCATGAAAGCGGTGGGAAATGCCGGTGGCGCAGTGGTTGAAGAGGTGCGTCGCCAGTTCCGCGAAATTCCGGGGATCATGGAAGGAACCGCAAAACCGGACTACGGTGCATGTGTGGATATTGTCACCAAATTTGCTTTGAAAGAAATGATCGTTCCCGCACTTCTGCCGGTTGCGGCGCCCCTTATCGTCGGGCTCTTGCTGGGCAAGGTGGCTTTGGGCGGACTTTTGATTGGAAGTATCGTTACCGGTGTTTTTCTTGCCATTTCCATGACCACCGGTGGAGCTGCCTGGGACAATGCCAAAAAATACATTGAAGACGGCCACTTGGGCGGTAAAGGAAGCGATGCCCATCATGCGGCGGTTACCGGCGACACGGTTGGCGATCCTTACAAGGATACCGCCGGTCCGGCCATCAACCCCATGATCAAGATCCTGAATGTTGTGGCACTTTTGATGGTACCTTTCTTGCTGTAATGCAACGTTTATAAGAACAGATACAAATTTAAAAGGATCGGCGTAATAAAGCGCCGATCCTTTTTTATTGTATTCGCTGGTTGATTGTTTGTTGATTATATGGTATAGTTTTTCAAAGATCGTCAGAGCTAATAGTCTATGTTCCGGGTTGTCGTGGAAGATTGTGTTCATATTTTTAAATTTGAATTTTCCGGTGCTTGTCGGAACACAGTTGAGTTGTCGGCCTGTGCCGTATGGTGGAAATCCCGCCTGCGGGTATAAGTTTAGTAGCTTTTCGCTTATAAGACCCCGCGGGTTGACATGCGGGAGTTTCATAAAATCGTTACACGATTTTATTAACATTGACCGGTGTTAAAATGACGAAGAAAACAGATAAAGAAGAGACAGAAACACCTAAACAAGAGGTGCGGGTATTTAAAGTAGGCGACCTTGCGGTTTATCCTGCTCATGGTGTCGGACGAATTAACTCCATTGAAACCAGAATCGTCAACGGCGAAGAACACGATTTTTATATGATGAAAATCATTGAAAATGAAATGACCATCATGATTCCGACCTGGAATGTTGATCAGGTCGGCCTAAGAGACGTCATTAATAAAGAAGAGATTGCTAAAGTTTACGACGTTATGAAAAAAAGGGAGGATTCAACCACTGAGACACAGACCTGGAATCGCAGATACAGAGAATACATGGATAAGATTAAAACCGGTTCCCTTTTCGATGTGGCTGAGGTTTACAGGGATCTTTCTCTGCTTAAATTAACAAAAGATCTATCCTTTGGTGAACGCAAGCTTTATGATACCGCTCAAACCCTTTTGGTCATGGAACTTTCAACAGCCAGAAAAACGGATGAAAAGACGATTATGTCTGAAATGGAGATGCTTTTTCCTCCTAAAAGTTCCGAGGGCACGGATAATGCCGATACTCCCGGAGAATAACCCGCCTTTTTAGAATATGCACGACCAGAGTGCCTTTACAATTTTTGTTGATCCACCCGATTCCGGAAAGCGTCTTGATCTTTACATCGCCTCTAACATTTCTGATTGTTCCCGTTCTGTTGCAACCCACCTGATACGCAGCGGGAAAATTCAGGTTCAGGGTTTGGTGAGAAAGCCCGGTTACCGGGTAAAGGCCGGTGATGAGATCTGTGGCTGTATACCGCCTCCTGTGCCTGTTCTATTCGAACCAGAGCCAATTCCCATCGAAATTCTGCATGAAGACAACGATATCATCCTTATTAATAAACAGCCCGGTTTGGTGGTCCACCCTGCGCCGGGACATCACAGCGGTACACTGGTGAATGCTCTCCTTTATCACTGTCCGAAGCTTGACGGTATTGGCGGCGCACTGCGGCCGGGGATTGTACACAGGCTCGATAAGGATACATCCGGTGTGCTGGTGGTGGCTAAAAATGATAAGGCACACCTTCACCTGTCAAAACAGTTTAAAACAAGGCAGGTCAAAAAGGAGTACCTGGCCCTTGTTTATGGTAAAATGGAATTGGATTCAGGATCGGTTTCACTTCCCATCGGCAGGCATCCGACAGACCGGAAAAAAATGTCGACCCATAGCAGAAAAAGTCGCGTTGCCGAAACCACATGGCAAGTCAGAGAGCGTTTTGAACTGGCAAGCCTCATCAAGGTTGATCTAAAAACCGGCCGGACGCATCAAATTCGGGTTCACTGTGCTGCCATCAAGCATCCGGTTTTGGGCGATTCGGTGTATGGCCTTCGCAAGACAGCATTAAAAAATATATACGGTAAAGATTTATTCAGATCGGTTCCAAGGCAGATGCTCCATGCGTGGCGTATTGGATTCACTCATCCGGTAACAGAAGAGAAGGTTTCTTTTGAAGCTCCCATACCGTCTGATATGCAGGCGCTGATAACAGCCTTGCGTCAAATATCTTTTAGAAACCTTTGAAAAACGCACTCTTTTGCCAAATCCCGGCGTTATCCGGCACATATCTTCCATCGCCTGTGCAGAACCGGATGACTGGCGGTATAATATTGAAGTGAACCTTCACCCACAGAATTCAGTGGTCAATTTTTCTATTACGATGATCCGCGTATTGCCGGCCTGCTTTAAAAACCTTTGGAAAAAATTAACGGCTATAAGTGATCTTTAAATGCTTCGATGGCATCTCGCAGCATACGACGAATAAAAACCTCCTTGTCGCCGTAGGCAAGCTGTTGGTAGGAGATGTTGTCGGGATGTGATGCAGACAGTTCGGGAGGGCTTGCTTTGCATGCGGGTTTGATCTTGTCGAAGTTTTGAACCATTTCTACAAGATTGTGTTTTTCACAAGGGAGATGAACGAGCCATTTTAATCGGCGCATCACTTCAAACCGCACCTGATCGGCTAAAAAAAGATGAATGTCCACAACCCGCATTTGTTCCCTGTTTGGAAGATAGTTGAACTTTGTAGCCGGTCCGAAATCGAGGATTCCCATGATGAGTTCATAGTAGGCAATGGAGCTGTTTTCTCCGGGTTGGGCAAGGAAATAAAGCGTTTTGTCTGAAAGATCTGACAAACGGGTTTTAAGGCTATAGGACTCTTGGAAGCGTTTTTCCCAGTGTCCAAATGCCCGCTGATGTAATATTTGAACTCGATAAGCTTGAATGTTAACGACTTTTGTCATGGAAAATACAGTGTTGGTTATCGACAAGAATGTCTGAAGTCAAGTAGAGGTATCCAAAGGAGCTATATTCGTTTATGATCGTTTTACTATAACCTTAGCTGAGCGTTTTCAATTAATAAATTTGAAACGCTCAGCTAAGGTTTAAGCCACATCCTTGTTATAGCAGATCAGGCAGCACTGCAAGCATCGGTTTGATTCATACATGGCCTCTTCTTCACTGATGACGAGGTCCGCTTCGACAAAGGACTTGGTACGTTCGTCTACCGGCAATTCCGGCATTTTTGTTCTGGCCAGTTTCGTCAATCCGGGTACCGATTCGAAAATGGAGACAGGGATGTGATTCGTAAACAATGTCTTCGCCGGAGGTGTGACATCCTGGCCGGTCAAATACATGTGAATGGATCGGGCAGCTCTACGCCCGGCGCCGATGGCGGAAACAACGAGATCAGCTCCGGTGGCGGCATCTCCGCCGGTGAAAATATAAGGTATGCTTGACTGAAGCGCGATGGGATCGGCAGAGTCAATGGTATTCCACCGGGTAACTTCCAGATCTTGGTCTAGTCGCTTGCTTTCATCTTTGAAAAAGATATCCGGGCCCTGACCGATGGCAGTAATGAGCATGTCGATATCCATGATGGTTTCAGAACCTTCAATGGGTATCGGGCTGCGTCTGCCGCTGGCATCCGGTTCGCCGAGTTCCATCTTCAGATATTCCAGTCCGGTGACCTTGCCTTCCTCATCCCCGATAACACGGGTGGGGGCTGCCAGAAATGTAAAGTTTACACCTTCATGCTCAGCAGCTTCGATTTCAACCATGTTGGCCGGCATTTCTTTGCGAGTCCGGCGGTAGACAATGGATACCTCGTCAGCTCCTAGTCGAATCAGGGTGCGTACGCAGTCGATAGCTGTATTCCCGCCGCCGATCACCACACACTTTTTACCCACAAACGGTCGTTTATCATGGGGCCTTTCCTGCTGCCATAATGCAAAATTGGTGAGAAAATTGATTCCGGTGTAGCACCCTTCCAAATCTTCACCTTCAGCACGCAGGGTGTAATCTTTCCAGGCACCGATTCCTAAGAAAACCGCATCAAATCCGGCGGCCATTAGCGCTCCGATATCAAAGTCTCTGCCAAGCACCATGTTGGGTTTATGTTCGACGCCCAGATCGAGAATCCCCTGGATTTCCCATGCAAGAACTTCTTTAGGGAGACGGTATTCAGGGATTCCATAACGAATCATTCCGCCGAGTTTCGGCATGGCGTCGAAAATGGTAACTTCATGGCCTAAACGACGCAGAAAAAAAGCATTGCTCAAACCTGCCGGGCCGCCGCCGATGACGGCAACCTTTTTGCCGGTATCCGGCGCGCAGGAGATGGGCAATCTTTTGCCTGAAGTCATTTCATAATCAGCGGCAAAACGTTTCAACTGGTTAATGGAGACCGGTTCATCTTCCAAGCCTCGACGGCAATAATTTTCACAAGGATGGGGACAAACCCGCCCACATGCCAGTAGCAGCGGATTGCGTTCTCGAATGGTACTCACCGCGCCTTCATAATCTCCGGTTTTGATTTGGTAAATATATTTTGGGATATCAATTTCTGCCGGACAGGTCTGCTGGCAGGGCGCAATGCGGTCATCATACTGATTGAGATGCAGCAGTTTTTGAGACATGGTTTTAATTTCCATGATGTCTTTGGGGCAGACTTTCTCACAGGCACCGCATCCCACACATTTGACCTCATTGACGACCGGATAGCCATGAGGCCCCATTTTAAGGGCGTCAAAAGCACATGCCCTGACACAGTCACCCAGACCCAGGCATCCCACCGGACAGACCCTCTGGCCGCCGGAAAGAGAGGCCAATGCCTGACAACTGTTAACCCCCATGTAATAAAATTTGTCGTCGGCACGGTCGCCGCCCGTGCAGGTGTTATAAGAAATCAGGGCCTCAGCGGTGCCGGGATCGATGCCCATGACGGCGGCTATATTTGCTGCGGATTCAGCGCCGGCAACGATACACACGCTGGGAGGCGCTTCACCGGCCACCACGGCAACAGCGGCAGCCGAACATCCGGCATATCCGCAACCCCCGCAATTTGCGCCGGCGGTAAATCCCTCCACTTCCGCAATCCGAGGGTCTTCATAGACATAAAAAACCTTTGAAGCAACACTTAGTACGACGCCGCATACCAATCCAAGCCCCAACATAAAAAAAAGTGCTGATAACACAATTTCCTCCTATTGATTGTCGATTGTTAATTTACAATTGAAGATTGAAGAAAGAAGGACTTTTTGTTTTATTTAATGGAGCCATCCTGAAATCATCAACCATCAACCATCAACCATCAATCAACCATCACCTATCATCTACACCATTCCTTTAAAAGCAAAAAAGGCGAGTGAGAGCATTCCCGCCGTGACCAATCCGATGGACGTGTCCTGAAGCGGCTTTGGCACCCTGGCCAGAAGAATGCGTTCGCGTACACCGGCAAAAAGAATCAGGGCCAAACCAAAGCCTACTGCATAAGCAAACGATGCAACAAGGGCCTGCATAAAGGTATATTCTTCTTTGATATTGATAAGGCAGACACCCATGACTGCACAGTTGGTGGTAATCAACGGCAGAAATATTCCGAGTCCGGCATACAGGGCCGGGATGCTCTTTTTCAGAAACATTTCAACAAATTGTACCAGAGCGGCAATGACCAAAATAAATGCGACCGTTCTGAGAAATTCCATCTTAAACGGTGTTAATATAAAGGCTTCGAGAAGCCACGTAATGACGCCGGCCAGCACCAGAACAAAAACAACCGCCATGGCCATCCCTACGGCAGTTTCCATTTTTTTGGATGTTCCCAGAAAGGGACAGTTCCCCAGGTACTGGGCCAGCAAAATGTTATTTACAAATACACAGCTAATGATCAGAAGTATATAATCGCTCATCGATGGTCTCCTATTTCTTTCCCATAAGGTTCATGATGCAAAGCATCAGCCCGAGACAGACAAATGCACCAGGCGCTTCGATCATGAATGAAAATGGCTGAAATGAAGGACCGAATACCGACGCCCCCCAAAATGTTCCACTGCCGAATACTTCCCTGACAGCACCCAGAGCGCCAAGGGCAAGGGTAAACCCAACGCCGATACCCAGACCGTCCGCCAGTGAAAGCACAACGCCGTTTTTGGATGCAAAAGCTTCTGCTCGGCCCAAAACAATACAGTTCACGACAATCAATGGAATGAATATACCGAGACTGAGAAACAATGGATAGGTAAACGCCTGCATCAACAGTTCAACCACTGTGACAAATGTGGCGATAATGATGATAAAGGCGGCGATCCTGACCTTGGACGGTATGACATTTCGTAATGCCGAAACCAGAATGTTCGAACATACCAGAACAAAGGTGGTGGCTACTCCCATTCCGATGCCGTCTTGTATGGTTTTTGTTACAGCCAGTGTGGGACAAAGACCGAGAACGAGCCGAAACGGCGGTATTTCTTCCCATAAACCTTTTACAAATTCCTGAGTGATCGATTTAGCCATTCTGGTCTCCCTGTTTGGTTTTTACGGCTTTCTTGGAGAATTCTTTTAGTTTTTCAACCAGTTGCGGTTTCAGACGTTTATAGATCGAACCGGCATCGGTTAGGCCCGATGCGACGCCCCTGGACGTCACTGTGGCTCCGGACAATGCATCCACGTTGCCGCCGTCAGCCTTGACTTTAAAGGTTTCAATCATGGGTTTCCCCGTGAACTGAGCCACAAAGTCGGGGTCTGTTTTTGCCCGAGATCCGACACCGGGTGTTTCACTGCTTGTGGTGACCCCGACGCCGACAATTTTGTCCGTATTCGGATTGACGCCCACCATTAGGCCGATGTCGCCTCCGAATCCCTTACCAGAACTTTCAAAAGCGACCTCATCTGTTTTTCCGTTGAATTTACCGACAAAGAAACTTCTTTCAACATCCCCATCTTTGATTTTGAAACGATCCACAATGGGGTTATTGGTTGCTCCTTCGAGGATCTTAAGTATCGCAGGACCTTTAACGAATTTGAGCTGCTGATATTCAATCCTGTCCTTTGTTGAATCCCGAAGGCTTGCAAGAAGCCCGCCGGAAAAAGCGCTCAATACCACCAGAACGACTACCATTTTTATTAATTCACGCATCTTATACAACCTTTCCCAGCGCTTTTGGCCTGATTTTGTCCACAAGCGGGTTAATAAGATTTGCAATCAGAATAGCAAAAACAACGCCATCAACATAAGCTCCGATATTTCTAATCAGTACGGTCATTATGCCGGCGAATACGCCGTAAATGAGCATGGGGATAAAATTGACCGGTGAGGACGAATCCTCTGTGGCCAGAAAAAAGGCTCCGATGAGAGTATAGCCGGTTAACAGGTGGAAAGCGGGATCGGCGTATTTCGCTGGATCAACCATGTTAAACAAGAGTGCGGTCACCCATACGCCGGCTAAAAAGGAAACCGATATTTCCCACCGGATGCATCCCCTGATGATAAGATAAATGCCGCCGAGGATGAGACCCAGCCCGAAGATGGCGCCGATGCCGCCGGATTGCTGACCCATCAAAAGCGCGGCCGGTTTGAAATCGGATATGGCAAAAACGCCGAAATGTTTGAGCGATGCCAGGGGGTAGGCCATCGGATAGCTGAAGTCGTAATTTACCAACACTTCATTGAAATCAAAGAAATCTTTCCACGATAACGTCAGAATGGCCAGGCCGACAAGAACGGGATTGAAAGGATTGCCGCCGATTCCCCCGTAAATCTGTTTTCCAACGATCACGGCGACAAAAGTTCCCGTGACGACCAGCCACCAGGGTGATGTTGCCGGCAAAAGCATGGCAAATAAAAGGCCGATCATCGCTGCATTGCCGTCCCCGATGCTCGGCGAGCGCCTGGCAATTTTATTGAAGCCAAGTTCCCATGCAACAGCCGATGACACAGCGAGGGCAACAACGCCGACTGCGGGCATGCCGTACGTGAATAAACCGAACAACACCGCCGGCAGTGTGGCTAAAATAATGTTATAACTTCGGGCGGACACTGAACTTCCATTATGCCAGAAAGGCGCATGTGAAACCGTGAATTTTTTCTGCTCAAACATTCGTCTCCTCCACTGTACTGATCCGGCCAAGTTCACATTTTGCCAGCTTGATGTATTGCAGGATCGGTATCCTCGATACACATACAAAGCTGCAAAGACCGCATTCAATGCAAGAATACAGGTCATACTCGTCCGCGGCTTCCTGATATTTCACCACTTCTAAAAAACGCACAAGCATATGCACCTGAATTTTTGCCGGGCAAATGGGGATGCATTCGCCGCAGTTAATGCATGGGTAGTCTGAGACCAGCGCCAAATCTTTATGATCCTGTATCATTAATGCATCGGTGTCGGGCTGAATCGGATGATTTTCAGAGTAAATCGATGCGCCGGTCATGGGACCTCCGAAAATAATGCGGTCTTTTTCATTAACGGCAATATCGAAAGCTGTGAAAATGTCACGGACCGGTGTTCCGATTCTGGCAGATACGAGCGCAGACGTCCCGTCTTTTTTGATTACATTAAAACGCTTGTAAACCGGTATCCGACCCTCGTTGAATGCTTTGCCGAGGGATGCCACCGCTTCCGCGTTGATAAAGGCCACTCCGAGGTCTTCACAACTTTTTCCGGCAGGAACCACCCGACCCAAAAGATCCCGCATGATCAAATGCGGAAGTGAAGCGGGGTAAACAGGATCAACGACCCTGACTTCGGCACCACTGAGCGCCGCATCCTGCATCAGATGTGCGTGAGAAGCCATGATAATATTATCGATCCCGGTAACTTGTTTTAAAATTTGGACGCCGTGTTTGATGGCGTTGCTTTCTTTCATTACCGAGTGTTGATTGGCGGTGATCAAGAGATCCCGGTCAACACCGCAGATAACGATGGTGTCGATGGGTGTCGATAATTGATCGGGGGAAACGATGATACTTGGAAGGTTTCCGGGGATAAAAGCCAGCCAATTCTTAACCGTCTCCAGCGTGGGCTCTTTTACGAAGGCGGAAAATTGTTCGTCCATCTCTTCATTTTCCGCAACATCTATTGAAATGGCCGCATAGGACCTGCCGAAATCCCCGAAAAAGGGGGATATTGCAGATATGGTTCCGGTAACGCTTGAAACCACATAGGCATCACTATCTTCATAAAGCGTGAGTTTTTGACCGGTCTTAACCGGGTCGCCTTTTTTTAATTGTGCGGATTTTTTCTGACCAAAAGAATCATAAGGTTCGTTCAAAAGCAGCATTGCCTGCTTGGGCGTCGGTATTTTTTCAGGTTCCGGAGGTGTCAGTTCAATGGTTTGGTATGTTATCCGGGGCTTCGTCAAAGCAAAAAAAGATCTTTTTATCATAGGTTAACCTTTTTATTTGGCGCATTCGGGTTATAAGGTAAAAAAGCCTACGAGAACAATTAATTTACAAAACATGACATGAGTTACATTTTTCCGGGCCTGATCCGGCTTCCTTATGGCAATTAATACACTGTGCATGGAATGCATCAGATTTTTTCATAACCTTTGATTCCTCAAGATCGTCAGCCTCATGACAATCCAGGCAGGATTCAGGCCAATTTTGGCCTTTTTCCAGGGTTTGATGACAGTAACCGCACTCTAGAATCGCATCTTTCGGGTCCTCAGGATCTTGAGGGTGATGATGACATTCATTGCAGGCAATGGCATACCCTGAATCTGCTAAATGGGTTTCATGATCGAATAAAGCCTTTCCGGCAACACTTTTATACATTATTCTTATGGGTTGATCCGGCGTTTTGGCCGGAAAGGCTGCATAGCTTATAACACCCACAAAGAGCAAAACAACAATAAGGATATAAGCGATCTGCATTTCTCTTTTTGGAGCCATCTTAATACAATCCTTTCGACGTCTTAAATGGTGGGCATAAAAAACCAAAGGAACGCCTAACACAATGAAAAAAACCTTTCAAGTTCTTTTTTGTATAAAATTAGAAAAATTGGGTATATTGATCAACATAAGAACGATTTTTCAGGTTTCGTTCCATATGTTTTAAACAACGTCAATAAGGTCTATCAGGTCGGGGAAATTTTTTAAGGCAAGATCTTTTTCAAAGGCTTTTTCCAATATTCGGGTACAAACTTGAGTTGTAATTTTTATTTATCTTGATTAGTGTTCATCCATAACTGAGGATTTTTGTTTAAGATCAAGGCATGCGAAAAAAATAACCACAGGCATATGTTTAATATTCCGCGGATTATTTTTTGAGCATAACACAGAGATTGGGCAAAAAGACCATTTATGGATGAACACTGATTATGGTATCATATGCAAAAAAAATTCCATCAGGATATGCCGCCATGGAATTCTAAAGCTTCATGGCAGGAGGCAAACCAAAGCCTTGATTTTCTCATAAAAAGAAACCTGTCCGAGTTGGATCGGGCCATGACGTTGGCACATAAGATTGAGACTCGACTGACGTCAATTTTCTCAATTCTGGATGATTTGTGTCGGGTCACGTGCCCATGGTGTCCGGATCCCTGCTGTCTTTCAGCCAAAGTCTGGATCGATTTTAAGGATCTTTTGTTTCTTCATCTCGGCGGGCATCCAATTCCTGCTGAACAACTCCTGCCGAATTTTGAAAAGGTTTGTCGCTACTGGAGTCTTAAAGGATGTGTCCTGCCGAGAATGACCAGACCCTGGGTTTGTACCTGGTATCTGTGCCCTATCCAGCAGGCTAATTTACGTCAAAAAGCCCGCCATACTCAGGATGAGTTCAGCCGGTTGATTCAGGCTGTCAAGGTCTCTCGAACGGAGATGGAAGCTGACTTTGTGAGGATTGTAAGCGGTGTCTGATAGAGGTTTTTCGAGTCTTAAATCGGTATCTCCGCCAACAAATGCGTTCCTTTACCCATCTTTGATTCTATGGTCAACTCTCCATCGAGTTGTATGGCCCTTTCTCGCATAATAACGAGTCCCAACGGCCCTTTCCCTTTCGATATCTTCATTGCCTTGTCCTGATCAAAACCAACTCCATCATCTTCCACACTGAGAGAAAGCGTGTTACCCTTCTTTAACAGGCTCACATAAACAGTTTTAGCCTCGGCATGTTTGATAATATTATTTAATGCCTCCTGTACGATGCGGTAAATGGCAAGCTCCTTTTCCATATCAAATCTTTTCGGAACATTTCGATTGAAAAAATTGATCTTAATATCCGTATGTTCTCTAAATTCATTCAATAGCATACGAAGAGAAGAC
>Ga0210085_1000086_pt1 | contig 40662 bp, 37 predicted proteins | sample China_Galinas_PW_5_FD_184866 | JGI IMG/M metagenome (GOLD analysis project Ga0210085, IMG submission 184866) | Wetland microbial communities from San Francisco Bay, California, USA, that impact long-term carbon sequestration - China_Galinas_PWC_D1... | ecosystem: Environmental > Aquatic > Marine...
TGCCCACACTCTCGGGCCTCGCGCCCACAACTCCACAGGCCCAACAACAAAGTTCTTACAGAACCCTTAAGATGCGGCCCGGAAGCGCATGAGAAAACCCTCTACCCACAGGAAACGTAAGAGGACCACTCTACTCAGGATGACGCGACCCTCCCGGGCGAGCAGCGGGGCAAGATGCGTCTGCCCACCCTTGCCGTCTGCTGCGTGGAACCGGCGCCCTGGTCATCGCCGTCGCCTTCGTCATCTTCCTGTTCAAGGGCTGGCGGGATGGCGACGAGCTTTCCCGCTACCTCCTGCTCATGGGCAACACCCTGGTCCTGACCTTTGCGGGATTCGCCAGCGGCCACTTCCTGCACGAGAACAAAGGGGCGCGGTTGCTGGTCTCCCTGGCCTTGGCCGTGGTGCCGGTCAGTTTTGCCTTCCTCGGCAGCATGACCTACGACGAGCTCACTTGGGATCCCGGCACGACCGCCGGGATGGCGATGGATCTCGTCGTCCCGGCCGCACCGGGGGCGGCGATTTCCTCCGCCACGTCTTTGACGCTCGCCGCCATCGCGGTGCCGGTGCTCGGTATCGCGGCTTGGATCGGCTTCCTGGTCATGGCGCGGCGCTCCGCCGCTTCCTTGGCCGGCCTCTACGTCCTGGCGAACACCGGTCTGCTGATTCCCACCCGGGACACGCTGGTAATCTCGGCCATCCTGCTCCTCCTCGGGGTCCTGCTCGCGACCTCTCTGGTCCGCCTGCGCCGTGCGGATCACACCTTGGCGACAGGGGAGGGGACCTTTGCCCGCTTTGTCTTGGCTCTGCCCCTGATGGTGATTGCCGGGCGCAGTGTTTGGCTCTATGCCCCGGGCGAGCTCTTCTATACGACCATCAGCCTGATCGGCTACCTCGGTCTGCGCCAGACTTCGCGTCTGCTGGAGATCGACTCCCGGTTGCAGAGGGTCGTCGAGGTCCTCGCAGTGGGGCTGGCCCTTTCCGCGTCCCTGTTCACGCTCGGTACCTTGGCCGAGCTCTACTCCATCCATGCCGCCTTGAAGTTGCCCATCGCCGCCGCCCTCTTTGCCGGTCTGCTCGTCGACCTGTCCGCCGGTGCCGGATCGCGGGCGCCCACCTATCAGGGCGCGGCAGCCCTGGTCGCGGTGGCTGCCCTGCTGGTGGATTTCAGCTCCTATCCGGGCACGCTCACGGCACTGGCCTGCCTCGTCGGCGGGATCGGGATTCAGGTCTATGCTTATGCTGCGCGGCGGCGAAGCATCTTTGTTTTGGGGCTCGGCGCGGTCCTTCTGGGCCTCGGCTTCCTGGCAATCGAGGCATTCTACTCCTTCAGCATCGGTGGCTGGATGGGGCTGGTGCTGGTGGGTGTGGTCACTGTCCTGGTCGGCTCTCCGATCGAGCGTCATGTCCAGCGAATCAGGGCCATGGCCGGCAGCTGGAGCCGCCACTTTCGGCAAGCCGAATGACACAGGGTCGAGTGCCGTATGGCTCATGAGCGGGGGCAGGGCGTCTGCCCCCACAGCTTTTTCTCCAGGCGCATGCGGCGATTCTCTCGCTCGAGTCCGGGCGGTAGCCGAGCAACGCACTCCAGGGCCTTCGCGTAGTCGCGCTCCCTGTGCTCCAGGTACTTGGCCTGTTCCGCAAGTGCGTCGGGGATCCTCTGCTCCGCCAGCGCCTCCCAGATATCGCTGGCAGACGACCAGTCGCCACGTCGCCGGTGCAGCCGCGCCAGGTCCAGGAGCGCGGCCGGCTTCAGCCGATCCCGATTCGTGGACAGAAGCTCGAGCGCCAGATCCGGGTCGCCACGGGAGCGATGGAGCTGCGCAATCCGCTGGATGTCGGCCCCGATCCCGGCGGGATCGACCAGGGTCTGGTGCAGGGGCCGGGTGAGGGCGGGCAGAGACAAGAGGTCGCAGCGGTTATGTCGCAGTACCGCAACGAGGCCTTCGCTCTCGCCCCGTCGCAGCCAGTCGAGCCAGGCCGAAGGGGCTTCCGCCCCGGAAAGATCGTCCTCGCGGGCCAAGTCGAGCAGCCGCTGCTCGGCTGTTGCCAGGCGGCAATCCGGCCACATCCGGGCAAAGGCGCGCCGCATGGGGTGGAGCAGGTCCAGGTGGTGCTTGTCCTCGAAGGCGGATGGGCAGCCGGCGAGCCGAAAGCGGGTCGCCAGCAGCGGCAGGTCGAAGGACTTGCCGTTGTAGGTGACCAGGAGACCCGCCGTTCGCAGCTCGGTCCCGAGTGCCTCCAGGTAGGGGCGCTCCGCGTCCAGACGGGTGAGCAGGTATTGGGTCACGACGAGCCCGTCCGGCTCCAGGCGCAGCAGCCCGCAGAGGAAGGCCCAGGTGCCGGTGCCGCCGGCCAAGCCGCTGGTCTCGGTATCCAGGAATAGCCAGCCATTGGGATGAGGGGCCGGCTCGCCCAGCAGGCCCGGCAGCGCCGAGAGGCAGTCGCCGAGCCTTACCCGCCCTTGACGAATGTCGAGATCGAGTCGCTGCCGCACCCGCAACACCCCTGGAGCAAGGCGATCGGCCCCGAGTGCGGCTGCAAGGGCCTGCTCATCCGGAGTCTTACGCGGCGCTTGGCGACAAGGTGCGGAGCTGAGCCGGCGCAGTCGCGCCGCGAGCTCGCCGTGCTCGGAAGCCGGGGGCGGGAGGGCCGCCCTGGTCCGCAGCAGCCGCAGGCGCTGATCAAGCCTCACCGAGCAGCTCCAGTACCTGGAGGGCCAAGTGCTTCGGAGTGACATCGCGGGCGTCCTCGTGCGCGAGGATCGGCCCGATGCAGGCAGGACAGCCCCCGGTGCAGGGGCAGTCCCGCACCAGTGACACTGCGTCTGCGACCAGACCGGTCGCGGTGTCGAACAGGGGTGCGGAGAGCCCGACACCACCGGGGTAGTTGTCGTAGAGAAAGAGGGTAGGGGCGAAGCGGACCCGCGCGCTCAAATCCGCCGGTTTGCCGTCCGCACCCCGGATCTGGCCGCGCCCGTCCGGGCCCAGCACCGCCGACCAGGTTCCCTCGTCATCCCCCACGGCCCGGCCCAGGTCCCGGATCTCGGCCATGGACTGCAGGGCGGCCAGGTGGTGCAAGGCGTAGGCGGCTCCCAGGAAGCCCTCCATGGCCTCCCCGCGTTTCGGCAGAAGCGCCTCCAGGGCACGGGGATCGGCTTGCCACCAGACAGCCGTGGTGTGCATCTCCTGGTCCGGAAGGTCGATGTCTCCGTAGCCGACGTTGTCGTGGCTGTAGTAGCGGATCTTCTTGTACCCGGGATAGCGCCGCACCAGGTGTACCTCGCCGTGGGCGACGGCGGATCCGGGGGCAGGCCGGACATGGAAGCGATCGAGGATCTTGAGGCGCGTGTAGTCGATGGCGTCCGTGTAGTAGTCGGCCCGGGTACGGCGGACGAAGGCCTTTCGCCCCACCCAGTCCAGATGCTCCACCTGGAAGGGCTGGGACTGGATCATATAGATCGCCCCCTCGTACAGAGTACCGGGGGCGCTGCTGTAGTCCACCTCCGCCAGGACCTGCTGTCCTCCGTCGGTGATGTCCAGGACCACGAAGTTGCCTTCTTCCACCGAGCGCAGGGAGACCGCGTTGGCGGGATAGCTGTCAGCGACCCAGTACCAGCGACCGCCCTGATGCTGGAGTATGCCCTCGCTTTGCAGGTAGGCCAGCATCTCACCGAGATCTTCGCCGCCGCCATCTTCACCGCAAAAGCGATCGCCGTCGTTGAAGGGCAGCTCGAAGGCGGCGCAGCGCACGTGATCGAGCAGGATCAGGAGCTGATCCGGATGGATGCGGGCGTGCTCCGGCGAGGCATCCAGGAAGAACTCCGGGTGACGAACGATGTACTGGTCCAGGGGATCGCTGGTGGCTACCAGCACGCCCAGGGACGGCCGCTGTCGGCGTCCGGCGCGACCCAGTCGTTGCCAGGTGGCCGCCACGGAGCCCGGGTAGCCGTTGAGAATGGCTACATCCAGCGCGCCGATGTCTACCCCCAGCTCCAGGGCCGAAGTGCTGACCAAAGCGTCCACACGCCCGGCGCGCATGTCCCGTTCCGAGCGCCGCCGCTCGCTGGGCAGATAGCCGCCGCGATAGGCCAGAACCCGGGGCGGTCTGCGCGGATCCCGGTCGAAGACGTCCTTCAGGTACTTGGTGATGACCTCCACCAGGAGCCGAGAGCGGGCGAACAGGATGCTCTTGAGCCCCAGGCGGGTCGCCGCCCGTGCGATGCGGACGCTTTGGGAGCGGGCGGAGGCACGGATGCCGAGATCCGGATTGATGACGGGAGGATTCCATAGCAGAATTCGCCGCTCGCCTCGGGGCGCCCCGCTGTCGGTCAGGGTATGGACGGGCTCGCCGATCAGCCGCTGCGCGAGCTCGCCGGGATTGGCGATGGTCGCGGAGGCGAAGATGAACGCGGGTCTGACCCCGTAGAATCGGCAGATGCGCCCCAGCCGCCGCAAGACATTGGCCACGTGGGAGCCGAAGACGCCCCGGTAGCTGTGCAGCTCGTCCACCACCACGTAGGCCAGGGCCTCGAAGAACTGTGCCCACTTGGTGTGGTGAGGCAGGATGCCCTGGTGGAGCATGTCCGGGTTGGAGACCACGATGTCGCCCCGGGTGCGCACCGCCTTGCGGGCGTCTCCGGGCGTGTCGCCGTCGAAGGTGAATGCCTTGATGCCGAGGTCGCCCGCCCGGCTGATCTCCGACAGCTCCGCTACCTGATCCTGGGCCAGGGCCTTGGTCGGAAAGAGGTACAGGGCCTTGGCCTGGTCGGCGAGCACCCGGTCGAGGACCGGGAGGTTGTAGCACAGGGTCTTTCCGGAGGCGGTCGGGGTGGCGATGACCAGATTGCGTCCGCCGCGCACGATCTCCCATGCCTCGGTCTGATGCGCGTAGAGCCGTCGGATCCCGCGCCGCTCCAGGGCGCGCCGCAGCCGCACGTCCATGCCGTCGGGTAGGGGCGAGAAGCGGCCTTCCGATGCCGGGATGGTCAGCTCGCCCACGATGCGCCCGGTGTAGCGCCGTTCGAGAGCGGCGATCAGCCGCTCGAGCCGATCATCGCTTTCCGTCCGTCCCCGGGTGGTATCGTTTGCCACGACAAGCGCTGGACTGCCCATGTTCTTTCTCTCCGCCCAATTCTCTCGGCCCGGAGGTTACCGGAGGGGGTGGCTCATTTCGTGAGCCCCTGGACAGCGCATCTTGGGTGCCCGAGGCGCTTCACTGAGGTAGGATGTTCGGTACCCGAACCGGCCTGTCCTGCGAGGACGCTGATCATTGGCCATCCGGGCCAAAATCAGCGCGGTGTTCGAGAATTCGATTCCCGCTTTGCTTCATTTTCAAGCGGTTAGGCGCTTGAAAATGGCGGTGGGTCCTTGCGCCGCTCGGGCACCTCGAATTTCTCGAGGTGCCCATGATTCAGCGTTGTCCCAGCGTCAGCGGGGCTCGGCGAGGCGAGGTTGCGGGGTGTGTTACGCGAGGCATCTAACTATGCTCAGATTTACTCCTTTCCGACTCTCCCTGGGGACGCCGGGGTACGCCGCATCGAAACCGGTCCTGTTGCTGTGCCTCTGCGTTCTCGCCCTCACCTCTACCCCGAACGCCCCTTTGGCCCAAGGGCCCGGGGCGGACGAGCCGGAGGTGCGTGCCCTCCTTTTCTACGACCCGGCCACTTCTCGAAGCAAGGACCTTTTTACCTTCTACTTGCCGGCCTTGTTCGAGCGCTACGGGGCGCGCCTCGAAGTCTCCGGAATCGACCTGTCCCGACCCGAGGGCAAGAAGGCATACGCTGCGATCGCCGAGCGCCTGGGGCTGCCATCCGAGCCGCCCGGGCAGCCCGTGGTCGTCGTTGCAGACCAGGCAATCGTGGGTTTGCTCGATATTGCCACGATATTGGGAGACAACCTCGAGGACTTGGCGAAGGATCCGGATGCGAGACATTGGCCGTCCGCCCCGGTCCTGGCGGGTCTGCTCGCAGGCGGCGTCGCGGATGTCCAGGTGCGGATCGCTGATGCAGCGGTTCCGTCTGCCGGTAACGATGCTGGAGAGACCGCCTCGGGTGAGCTGCCGATCGGGGACAAGCTTGCGAACGGTCTTGCCGTCGTGGTGCTCCTCGGCATGCTCGCCACCCTCGCTCATAGCCTGGTGCGGTTGTGGCGACAGGACGGCCTCCTCCCCGGCCGCGCCGCGATCCGGGCCTTGCCCCTCGTTTTGCTCGCTGGCCTGGCGATCTCCGGCTACACGGCCTACGCCGCGCTGGGCGATGTCGAGCTCGTGTGTGGCCCCATTGGCGGCTGTGCCAGGGTCCAGGGAAGCGAATATGCCCACCTCTTCGGTCTTCCCATGGGCGTGATCGGACTGATCGGCTATGGCCTCATCTTCGTGACCTGGCTGATTGCGAGATACCTCTCACCCCGGGGGGGCGGCTGGTACTGGCTCCCCTGGGCGCTTGCCCTGTTCGGTGTGCTCTTTTCACTGCGGCTCACGGCGCTGGAGGTGTTCGTGATCGGCGAGACCTGCCTCTGGTGCCTGGGCTCCGCCGTGAGCATAACGGCGACCTTGTGGCTCCTGTCGGGGTTTATGCGCGGGCGCGTCGCCGCGGGGTGAGCGAGCGGCAGACGCCCGGGTAGCCCCGGTGGGCTGGATGCCTTGTCCCAGAGGTTACGGGTGATGCCCGTGAGCGCCGGCGCATCCGTGTCCGCAAGCGCCGGCTGTCCGTTGTCCGATCCGGATGCCCTGGTCCCGCCCGATTACAGCCATTTGTTCCGTTTGAACAGGTACAGCATCGTCCCTGCGACCGCGATCATGACCAGCCAGATGACGGGGTAGCCGTAGTCCCAGCGCAGCAGCGGCATTGCCCACCAGCTGTGGGTGTTGTTGCCGAAATTCATGCCGTAGATGCCGGTGATGAAGGTCAAAGGGATGAACAGGGTGGCGATGATGGTGAGCAGGCGCATGGACTCGTTGAGGCGGTTGCTCAGGCTCGACAGGTACACGTCCAGCATGCTGGCCGCCATCTCCCGGTAGCTCTCGAGCAGATCCAGGACCTGGACCGTATGGTCGTAGCAGTCGCGCAGGTAGAGCCTGGTATCCTGCTCGATCCAGCTGGATTCCTCGCGGAAGAGCCGGCTGAGTACCTCGCGCTGGGGCCAGAGCATGCGGCGGATGAGCAATAGCTCGCGGCGCAGCCGATGGATCTCGGCCAGAGTGTCGGGGCCCGGCCGTTCCAGCAACCCGTCCTCGAGCGCCTCGATGCGCTCGCCGTAGCTCTCAAGGAGGGGGAAGGCGTGGTCGATGACGACATCGAGCAAGGCATACAGCAGGTAGTCGCTCTTGCGCTTGCGAATGCGCCCGATGTGCTTGCGCAGACGCTCGCGGATCGGCTCGAACGGGTCTTCCGGCGTCCCGCACAAGCTGACCAGGAACCCCTTTCCTGCAAAGAGGCTCATCTGCTCGATGCGCAAGGAGCCATTCCCGTCGATGACCGGCAGGTGCACGACCACGAAGATCTGCTCGTCGTATTCTTCGAGCTTCGCGCGCTGACCTTCGTTCGCCACATCTTCCAAGGCCAGGGGATGCAGCCCCAGAAGGTGTCCCAGCTCATGCAGCGTACCTGGCTGCACGCCGCCCTGGACCTGCACCCAGGTGATGGAGTCGCGCTCCAGAAAGGGGCGACATTCCGCCACGTTGTGTAGCTCGTGCTCCTCGTATTGCTCGTCCCGGTAATCGATCAGCCGGATAGTGAGGGGGACCTCGGAGACTACCTCGGCCAGGGTTCCCGGTGACGTACCTGGTGGGTGGTAGCGTTTGCGAAACACTCTCATCGGGAACCCCCTGTGAGTAGATTCCGGCGGGGACGTGACTCGGACGGACGATGCGCGTTTTCCGAAACCTTGTCCTGAAATCTCAGGTCTGACTTCGGGCAGGAGTCCGTCCCGTGCGGGAGCGATTATTTTCCGTATTCGCGATAAAGCGCCTCGATTACCTCGTTGGCGGCGCCTTCCGCCTTCTGCTCTGGGAAATTGGTGACGGCAACGATGCCGAGATCGGTATCGGTGTCGAGCAGGATCGTGGCGAAGCTCATGCCGTTCGACCCGTTATGAACGACCAGCTGCCGTGGGGCCCAGTCGAACTTCACGATGCCCCAGCCGAGTGCATACTCGCCCTCCTGCGGCGTGCCCGGAGGTGGATTTGGCCGCTTCCCGGTCTTCACCACGGGATGATGCAGGTGCATGAGCGTCTCCGGCTTCACCAGCGCGGGGCCGCGCTTGCCCTCGCCGGCATTCCAGCCTGCCCAGGTTGCGAAATCGAGCACCGACATATGCGCGATCCCGGCCGGTCCGACCACCGGAGGCGCGTCGGCTGCGGCGCCCCACGGCATGGGTGTGATCCTGCCCTCCTCGTCGACCTGGTGGCCGACCGGTGCATCGATCTTGCCCATGGTAGCCTGCGGGCCGAGTCCCGCCGTGCGCAGCCCGAGCGGCTCGAAAATGCGTTGCGTGATGAGCTCTTCCCAGGGCCTCCCGCTCGCCTTCTCGATCATTGCGCCGACAATGACATAGCCGAGGTTGGCGTAGTGGAAGGCGGACCCGGGCGGCGTTTCCGGCGCGTGCTCCTTCCAGGCGTTCAGGACGCGCAGGCGTAGCGCGTGGAGATTGTATTCGAAGGCATCGGTGTTGAAATAGAGCCGTAGCGTCTCCGGCGTGTCGGACGGGATGCCGCTGGAATGCGACAGCAGCTGCTCCAGCGTCACCGCGGCGAGCTTCGGATTGATCCCCGGAACGTCGGCACCGAGTACCTCGCCGATCGTCGAATCCCAGCGCAGCTTGCCCTCGTCCACCAGCATTCCGGCGAGTGTGGCGGTCATCGCCTTGGTGTCGGAGCCGAGATGGAAGCGGTCGTTGATCGTGACCCCGAGGTCGGTTCCGTACACGCGCACACCGACGGCGCCGGCGGCGATGATCTTGCCGTCTTTCACCACCGCGGCAGCGAGCGCGGGCAAGCCGTATTTGTCTCGGATCGGCGTGAGCTGGGAGTCGAGCGATTGCATCTGTGCCAAGACAATGGTCGGTAGTGCGAGGACTATAGAGAAAGCGAGGAATCGCAGGACAGGGCAAAGGCGGGAGGGGTGGTGTGTCATTCGCATCTCCTCGGCTGGACAGAGGCTCGAAGGCAGATCATCGCGCAAGCAGTGCCCGCGCACCAGCCCGCGAGCACAATAGCATGAGCCTCGTCGAACGCTCGACGAGGCGGAGGGGTTTGCTACAATGCCCGCGCGAAGCTCCGACACCTATATCGTCGATCGCACGGCGGACAGCCATACCCATGAGGGCGGTAACCATGAGCAAGCCACTCGGCATTACGGATGTAGTTCTGCGCGATGCGCACCAGTCGCTGCTGGCGACCCGTATGCGCATCGACGACATGCTGCCTATCGCGTCCAAGCTGGACCAGGTCGGCTTCTGGTCCCTGGAGACTTGGGGAGGCGCGACCTTCGATGCCTGCATCCGGTACCTGGGCGAAGACCCCTGGGAGCGTCTGCGCAGACTCAAGGAGGCGATGCCCCGCACACCGCAACAGATGCTTTTTCGGGCACAGAACATCCTCGGTTATCGCCATTACGCGGACGATGTCGTCGAGAAGTTCGTCGAGCGCTGTGCGGCCAACGGAATGGACGTGTTCCGCATCTTCGACGCCATGAACGATCTGCGCAATTTCCAGACGGCGGTCAAGGCGGTCATCAGAGTTGGAAAGCACGCCCAAGGGGCCATCTCCTACACCGTGAGTCCCGTGCATACCCTCGACAGGTGGGTGTATCTCGGCAAGCACCTGGAAGACATGGGCTGTCATTCCATCTGCATCAAAGACATGGCGGGCTTGTTGAGGCCCTACGTTGCCGAAGAGCTGGTATCCAGGCTCAAGGAGTCCTGCAGTGTGCCGATCGCCATGCAATGCCACGCGACGACCGGATTGAGCACCGCGACCATCGTCAAGGCGGCCGAGGCGGGAATCGACATCGTCGACACCTCCATTTCGTCCATGAGCATGACCTATGGTCACTCGCCGACGGAATCCGTGGTGGCGATCATGGAGGGGACGGATCGGGATACGGGCCTCGATATTCCGCTGCTGGAAGAGATCGCGGCCTACTTCCGCGAGGTGCGGAAGAAATACGCCAAGTTCGAAGGCAGCCTCAAGGGGATCGACTCGCGGATCCTCGTCGCCCAGGTGCCGGGCGGGATGCTGACCAATATGGAGAGCCAGCTCAAGGAGCAAGGCGCCATCGACAAGCTCGACGCGGTGTTGGATGAGATACCGCGCGTGCGCAAAGACCTCGGCTATCTTCCGCTGGTGACTCCGACTTCGCAGATCGTGGGCACGCAGGCCGTGATGAATGTGATCATGGGGGAGCGATACAAGACCATCATGAAGGAAGCGGCAGGCGTGCTGAAAGGCGAGTACGGTGCGGCGATCGCGCCCGTGGACGAGGCACTGCAGCGGCGTGTGCTCAAGGAAGGCGAGGAGCCCATCACCTGTCGGCCTGCTGATCTGCTGGAGCCTGAAATGGACCGGTTGACGCAGGAATTCAGCGCCGTAGCGAAGGAAAACGAGATCGAAGTGGCCGAGAACGTCGTCGATGATGTCCTTACCTATGCGTTGTTTCCTCGTATCGCGGTCAATTTCCTGAAGAATCGACGCAATCCCGGCGCATTCGAGCCTCCACCGAGTGCCGAGGACGTGGCTCCGGCACCAACCGCTTCTGCGGAGCCAGGCCCTCTCCCATCCGGCTTCAAGCGTTATCAGGTCGTGGTCAACGGAACGCCCTACGAGGTGGAGATCGGCGACAGTCAAGCGGCTGCGGCGACCTGAGAGCCTATCCGCAGAGAACCTGCGCGTCTCGCGCGCCTTGAAAGCGAGCGATATTCGGGTCCGATCTGCACGGGTTATTGTCTACTGCGTTTCAAGCCGTGCTGCCTGTTCTGCGTTACCTGGACCAAGTGTTGGCCTCAGCCGCCAGGCGGTGTGGGAGACCAACGAGAAATCCCGAAACCTGCCGGTGATCCTGCGCGAGCAGATGCTGATGAAGGTCGCGGTGGGGCGGTTTCTACGACACCCGCCGATTGGCCTTCCTCGACCTAAATCCGCTGCACCGGACCCTGGCGAGGGCTTCGCTCAGATTGACCACCTCCCGGTCAGAAACTCCCCTTTTGTTGCCGTCAGCGGATACTCATGCGCTTCGACGAAACCGTCAGTTTCGTGTGAGCCTTGCCCATGAAGGCATAGCCCAACATGCCAACGCTGATCTCCGGCGCTTCGCCCCCAGTCGCCCCGGCAGCCATCGTGGTGAAGCCAGTTGCTTCGCTCATGAGATTGCTCCTGTCATGCTCTCTCGACGTTTTCCTATCTCTCACGTCATATCCCAAAATGAGGCGGCAACGCCGACGATGCTCTCGCCGGCAATCAGGCCTGCCGCGGCCGCGATCGCGAAGCGTGTGGCGAGATTGGGCAAGCGTACCGCGAATAGCCAGGTGACGAGTGCACCGAAGGCCATTGCAAGTGAGATCGAGGCAGGGATGATGAACGCCAGCCCCAATGCCACCGAGCTCGGCAGGTAACGTACCCGTGTTGCCGGCAGCGAGACTTCCAGGAGCCCCAAGACCAGCCCCGCCAGAGCCCCACCCAGCATCGCCCAGCGTGCGCTCAGTGGGATCGAGCCCAGTCCGTAGGTCAGTGCCTCGGCCACCGCCTTCCAGGTTGCCACCGCCGGCGCCGGCCACTCCTGGGTGAGCAACATACCCTGCGGATCGGGGATGAGCACAAGGTAGACGAGCGTGCCGACGATGCTGCCGGTCAAGATGCCGAAGCACTGGGCTACCGTTTGACGAAAAGGGCTCGCGCCGATGCCGTGCCCGACCTTGAAGTCATTGAGCAGGTCTGCGCACTGTCCGGCGGCTCCCCCTGCCGTGCTCGCGGTCATCAGGTTAGTGACGACCTGCCCCGGCGCAGCGATACCGAAACCGAGCTGCGATACCTTGCCGATCGCGCCGATCGGCGGGATACCGGTCTCACCGACGACCCGCGCCGCGACCGATGCGAGCAGGATGGCGAACGGGATGGACAGCAACGCCATGAACAGTCGGATATCGAACAGCAGCACCTGCATACACACGGCAAACATCGCTGCGAGCGACAATCCTATCGCCGGTCCCGGTACCCACATGTGTTCTCTGCGTGGCGGAACTTTGCCGGTACCTGTCCGCAGCACACCCACGGCCCGCACGACAAACATGGTCAGCGTAGCGGTCACCATTAGACTCACGCCGGGCCAAAGCAGCCATTCCACCAACGGACCGAACAATGACGTATTCCCACCAAGCGAAGGGTCCACGATGCCTTGCTGCAACAGCCAGGGTGCGATGCCGCCCCAGGCAATAAGGGCGCCGACGAACAGCGAGAGGCCGGCACGAATGCCGATGATGCCGCCGAACCCGACGAGCAAGAGCGACGGCTCGATGCTGAACGTGAGTCGCTCGAGCATTGGCGTCGGTGCCCAGCGTGGCAACTGCCAAACCAGTGCGTCGATCCACTTGAGCCCACCTGAAGCGATGGCTGCTCCGAACAAGACTGCGATGCGCTTCGCCGCTTCACGGCCTTGACCGAAAATGTCGTTCATCGTCTCCAGCGTTGCCACGCCGGCGGGGAAGCGCAGTCGGGATTCCACGATCAGTGCCGGGCGAAGATACCAGGCCACCCAGACGCCGAGGAAACTGACCGAGAACACCCAGGCCATGAGCGGCAAGGTATCGATCAGCTTGCCGGTCAACAGGGTATAGGCCGGGATCGGCGCAACCAGGCCTCCGGAAATGATCGACGCCGCCGAGGAGGCAGTCGTTTGGTTGATGTTGCTCTCATACGGGGTCCACTGCGGTAGGCGGCCAAGTGCCGTAATCGCTCGCCACAGACCAAAACCGACGAGCAACGCGATAATCGACATGTTGAAGGACCAGCCGATCTTCAAACCGGAGTAGACGTTCGAGGGCGTGAGCACCGCGCCCAACAGGATGCCGGTGGCGAGCGCGCGCACCGTGAGCTCGCGCTCAGACGTTGTTGGTATGTCTACACCGGAATTCGCCATCAAAACCTGCACAACTGATCCTAATTCGACATACCCGAAGCGGATATCGCCGGTGGACCCTAGCAAGAAGTCGGGATCAGAGCCAGCCCATGAAAACGGCCTAAAAGAATGTGCGGATGCCTGAGCGCTTGTGAAAAATCGGACGCTACTGCGGGCGCCCCTGAACGTCCATGACTGCGTTGTCGTACGTGAAAATGACGGTCATTTAGTCCACTAAACTCGCGCCATTTTCACGTACGGCGCCTTGTTTCAAACGCACAGAGACATCTTCGCTACGGCGTCCGAATTTTTCACAAGTTCTGATCCCCCCGGAGCCCGCTGGAGACGCTAGACTTACAGCTGTTGCTTCCGAGCGATTGTCCCGGGGGACCGAATGTCTACACCGGGCCTCCGGGCTGGAAAATGCGGGGTGTCACGCAGGAGGTACAGCAATGAAAGATCCTATCGAGGAGATGCTGGACGAGGCGGGATACGGCGAGGGCGACCTCGGCTACGATTTCGGCGAAGTGGACGCCGGGGGATGGGACACCCTCGGCGACTTGGACCGACTGACTCTGTCCTTGTCCGATTTCGCCAATGATGATGATCGGCTCGCAGACGAAGACATGGCCCCCATGGGCCCGATCGGCTGGAATGACGACTGAGAGCTTGTGAACAATCGGACGCCTACTGCGGATGCGGGGGGGCGTCCCCATCTGCCCCTGGTTTGGGCCTATAATTCCCGGGTCCCGGCGTATCGACTCCCACAGCGATACCAGGGGCAGGGGCGTCGGGTTTGCCGGGTGCTCGTCGTGAGCAGGAAATCGGCGGTATCGGCAAAGTCGCCTTCCTGCAACGCGGAGATATGGCTCAGCAGTACCACGGAGGCAAAGACACCATGGACAACTACGTCGAAATCTCCTATTGCACCCAGTGCCGTTGGCTGTTGCGGGCGGCCTGGATGGCGCAGGAGCTGCTCACGACCTTCGATCAGGAGATTGTCGAGCTCAGACTGAGGCCGGGTACCGGCGGGATCTTCGAGGTCCGCGCCAACGGTGAATTGGTCTGGTCTCGAAAAGAGATGGGGGGCTTTCCGGACATCAAGGAGCTGAAGCAACTGGTCCGCGACCGAATCGCTCCCGGACGAGATCTCGGTCATTCCGATCGAAAGACACCGGAGGCCGGCTCATGAGGGTCTCCCTATTCGTTCTCGCGTTTTTCGCCCTGCTCTGCAACTCGGCGGTTGGGGCGGAGGGGGGCACGGACACCTGGTCGCAGGCCGGCAAGCAGGTTCGGGAGGCTGCCGGCGCAGTGGGCGAGGCGACCACCGAGAGCGCACAGCGCGGGTGGGAGGCGACGAAGGACTATTCCGAATCCGCCTGGAAACAGCTCGAGAAGGATTCCGGCCGGGCATGGGAGAAGACCAAGGATTTCTCGGAGCGCAGCTGGGACAAGGCTCGGGAGACTTATCGTAATTACACACGGCAATCCCCTGCGCCGGTGGAAGCACCCATGGAAGCCCAGCCGCATGACCCGGGTCCCCCGGCTGAATCCGAAGACATGGGCAACCCGTCCGTCGGCGGGTTGCAGGGCACTTCGTGGACGCTGCGTGAGCAGATCGATGCAGGCGGCACGAAGCGTGTCCCGCAGGGCTCCATCAGCGCCGGCTTCGAGGACGGACGCATCAACGGCTCCGCCGGTTGCAATCGCTATTTCGCAAAGATCGAAGACCGAGGCCAAGGGGCGATTACCATCGGACCTGTCGGCGCCACCCGCATGGCTTGCCCCCAGCCACTGATGGACCAGGAGCAATCCTTCCTGGACACTCTGGCGCGGGTGGACCGTTTCGGCTTCCGGCTCGGGGACCTAGTGCTGAGCGGCCCCAGCGGCACGCTGGTGTTCTCGCCGCAAACAGGGGGAGCAGAACCCGACCGGTCTCCGACTCGGCCTACCAGTCAAAGCCCCGGCGGCCAGGGTGCGAATGAAATGCCGCCTCGCCCCTGATCCCTCCCTTGCGCCGATCCTCTCCCAGAGGGAGTAAGGCGGGAGCCCGCTTTGCGGATTCCATCGTAGGTCGAGTCTCATGAAGGGCGACGGCGGTCTGAGTCTCGAAGAGCGCACCTTCTTCAGTCTCTTGACCGAGACCGTCTATGCCAACCCCTTCGGCAGCGATCCGGACCGTCTGGAGCGCCTGCTGGGGGCGGAGGCGTCCGATGGCCTGACATCCCAGGCCGACTACTACATTCGGCTCATTCCGGCCTTGGAGGGGCGTATACGGGCACTGCAGGGGCGCGGCCTGACGCGCATCGAGCGTTTTCGGGCAGAGGACAGCGAGCTCATGCGTCAAGTCCTGCTCTTCTATTGCTACCAGCGTCACTTCTCGGCCTTCGACACCCTGATCGAGGCGCAGGTGGAGGACAGGACTCAATCCCCCGGCCTGCCCGCGGGCGGGGAGATCCTCGCATAGCTGCGCTCCTACGGCTTCGACGCTGCAGAGGCGAGCCGCTTCGTGGCCCTATTTTATCAGCTGCGCCGGGCCTACTACTTCATCGAGCGGGCCCTCGTCGGTTGCAGCCGGCCCATGCGCGATCTGCGCAGCGCTCTGTGGAACAGTGTCTTTACCCGGGATCTGCGCAGTTATGCCCTGCTCTTGTGGGATCGCATGGAGGATTTCTCCACACTTCTGCTCGGGGAGGCGGGCACCGGCAAGGGCTCGGCGGCGCTCGCTATCGGCCGGTGCGGGCCCATCCCCTTCGATCCACGGACGGGTCGTTTCGCCCAGGATCTGGGGGAGATCTTCATCGGCACCAACCTATCCCAGTTTCCCGAGAGCCTGATCGAGTCCGAGCTCTTCGGCCACCGCAAGGGCGCTTTCACTGGTGCCGTGGACAGCCACGAGGGCATCTTCGGACGTTGTCGTGCCAACGGCGCCCTGTTCCTGGACGAGATCGGCGACCTCAGCCCGCCTGTGCAGACAAAGCTCCTGCGGGTGCTGCAAGAACGCAGCTTCGCCCCCGTCGGCAGCCACAAGGAGCAGCGCTTCGAGGGTCGCATCATCGCCGCTACGAACTGTACGCTGGACGAGCTGTTGGCGGCAGGGCGCTTTCGCCGCGATTTCTTCTACCGGCTTTCGTCCAACATCATCCAGGTGCCGCCGCTTCGGGAGCGGCTGGAGGATGATCCCCGCGAGCTCGGCGAGCTGGTGGATGTCCTGCTCGCCCGGATGGCCGGCGAAGCGGGAGCATCCCTGCGGGAGCTCGTCATGGAAGCCTTGGATGTCCTGCCCGCCGGCTACCCCTGGCCCGGCAACGTGCGCGAGCTGGAGCAGGCCCTGCGGCGAATCATCCTCAATGGCCGCTACGTCCCCGACCCCTTGCCGGGGCAGGCCGGAGGGGATTCCTGGTTGGCGAACGTCCGAGACGGCAGGCTCGACGCGGCCGGGGTGCTCGCAGGTTATTGCCGGCGCCTCTACGATCGGCTCGGCACCTACGAGGCCGTTGCCCGGGTGACGGGTCTGGACAGGCGTACGGCGAAACGGCATATCGAGACCGGACGCTGAAGATGGCCGGGTAGGGGTGATGGGCAAGCCAACCGGCTACCGGATGCTGCGGGACAGCCCGCGATTGATTATCATGCCCTTAGTGAGCTCCATCTCTTTGTCCTGTCGAAAACCGCGAGGGAGCTGCCGAGGACCGTGCTCGAAGGCATTCTCTATCGGATCACTGCCCAGCTGCCTTGTCGTCTCATCGATGGCGACGAGGGAGAGCCCTACTTGGAGCGCTACTACCTGTTCGGCGCGCTCGGCTGGCATGCTTACCTGCACCGCTTCATGAGCTCGGACCCGGACCGAGGTCTGCACGACCACCCCTGGAGTCGGGCGGTGAGCTTCGTGCTCACGGGCGGCTACGACGAGCAACGGCCCACCGCGGGTGACCCGGATCGGATTTCCGTACGTACCATCCGCCCCTTCCGTTTCAACTTTCTTCGGGGAGAAGATTTCCACCGAGTCGTTCTACGCGAAGACCGTCCGGCGTGGACTCTTTTCCTCCATGGTCCCCGCACCAAAGGCTGGGGATTCGCTCAGGGAGGTCGGCTTCGCCCTATGTCCAGGGACGCCGGTGAGTTTCGGCATCGAGACTGGTGGAAGACGGCCTCGAGGGGGAAGGCAATGCGCGCCGACAGGGAGGAAGCCGGGCAGCGGTCTTGATTTGGACCGGTTAGAGGCGAACGTGTTGCTAGGGTGCGAGGCGTGCAATCGGCACCGAGTCCTGTTCAATCCAGTGCTGCCCCCGGTCTTTTCTCGAGAGGCTCATCTATGCAGGTCTTGCGGTCGGTTGTGCTCGTGGGCGCGACGCTTTTCGTCGGTGGATGCGGCGAGGATCCTCCGAGGGGAAACGACCTTCCCGTGCGTTGCCTGGATGCGCCGGAGCCCGGGCGCTGCCGGGGGAATAAGACGGGGTATTTCTACGATTACCGCCACGACAGGTGTCGGTCTTTCCATTACGGAGGCTGCCGAGGACTGCTCCCCTTTAAGACTTTGGAGGCTTGTCAGGAGACCTGTGTCGGGTCCGGCCCCTAGCTTTCCAGGTCCTGGAGATCCGATGTGACCCCTTTGCATCGCACCAGCGGTATCCTGCTCCATCCCACATCCCTTCCCGGTCCTTTTGGAATCGGAGATCTCGGGCCGTCGGCCTTTCAGTTCGTCGACTATCTCGAGGAGGCAGGGCAGGGGCTGTGGCAGATGCTCCCGATCGGGCCCACGGGTTACGGCGACTCCCCTTATCAGTGTTTGTCGGCCTTTGCCGGTAATCCATTGCTGATCAGTCCGGATCTCCTCATGGCGGATGGATGGCTGCAGAAGGCCGACACGGAGGCGCCACCCTTTCCTGAAGATGTCGTCGATTTCGGTCGTGTCGGACCCTGGAAGTCCGAATTGTTCCGGAAGGCGTTTTGGAGCTTCTCGAGCCGGGCATCCGCAAGCCGGAAGGCCGAGCTTGCGGCCTTCTGTCGGTGCCACGAAGGTTGGCTGGACGATTATGCCCTCTTCGCGGCCATAAAGGATCACAACGAGGGCCTACCCTGGACCAGGTGGGAATCCGGTCTGGGTCTGCGGGAACCCGCCGCTCTCGACCTGTGGAAGCAGACACATGCGGATGAGGTGGACTTTCATCGTTTCGTTCAGTTTCTCTTTTATCGGCAGTGGCAGGGGCTCAGGGAGCACGCGAATCGGCGGGGAGTTCATTTGATCGGCGACGTACCCATCTTCGTCGCGCACGACAGCAGTGAGGTTTGGGGACATCCGGAATGGTTCCAGCTCGACGACAGGGGGATTCCGACCTGTGTGGCTGGGGTCCCGCCGGACTACTTCAGCGCGACCGGCCAGCGCTGGGGAAATCCCCTGTACCGGTGGGAAAGGCTCAAAACCGATGGGTACGGCTTCTGGGTAGAGCGCCTGCGCTCCATCCTCGACCTGGTAGACCTCGTCCGTATCGACCATTTTCGAGGCTTCGCTGGGTTCTGGGAGATTCCCGCCGCAGAGGAAACCGCCGTTCGGGGGCGATGGGTCCCGGGGCCCGGGCTGGAGCTGTTTCAGGTCTTGCGCGAAGCCCTCGGGGAAGACCTACCCCTGATGGCGGAGGACCTCGGAGTGATCACCGAGGACGTGACGGAGCTGCGGGACCGGCTCGGACTACCGGGAATGGCCATCCTTCAGTTCGCGTTCGAGCCGCCCGACGGCGGCTTCGGCGTTTCAGACTATCTGCCCCACAACCATCGCCGCAATCTCGCGGTCTACACGGGCACGCACGACAATGATACGGTCCTCGGATGGTGGGCGCAGAAGCCGGAGCTCACCCGCTCCTGGGTGCGGGCCTACCTGGGAACGGATGGATCGGAGATCAATCGAGACTTCATCCGTTGTGCCCTGGCATCGGTGGCGCGTTACGCCATCTTTCCCCTCCAGGACCTTCTCGGACTGGGGTCCGAAGCCAGTATGAACCGTCCCGGCAGGGCAAACGGAAACTGGACCTGGCGCTTCCGGGCAACACAGCTGGATTCCGCTCTGGCGTCGGATCTAAAGGGTCTGACAGCGCTGTACGGACGGGAGCCTTTTCCGCCGTCGCGAAGCTGATTCCTAAAACGGAATTCCAAACCGCGACTTGCAACAATCCTCCTTTTCAATCATCGCGGAAAGCGCGTATCTTTCCCAGCCTACGCGCGGGTATTCGATTCTACCCACCTTTACCAGCAGTACCGGTGTCTTGCATCGTCATCCCGGAAGGGGCCCAGTAAGCGGGTAGGCGGCCGGACGGCAACGTTGTCCATGCGTTGCTGTTTTTCCCCGTTTCGATGTCGAGCCGGAAGAGATCCTTGATTACCCGGGGGGGGAAATCCAGTGAGAATGGGAGATCCTCTTTTTCAGGGATCGCAAGTACTTGAATCCTGGAATTGTCTATCCGCGATTGAAGCAGCAAAACGTCCATGGTTCGCTTAAATTGACTGGTGTTCACAAGGTAGAAAAGACGGGGAATCAAGTCAATGAGACCATGCCTATCCGGTTGACCCCTAAGGCCCACGTCGCCGGACTTTCTGGGTTCATCGCGCAAATGGCGCGGTCGGATTTGAGGCCAATCTGCGCGGCGGAGAGGCGCAGTACCTAGGCGTCCGAGCGCCATAAAGCCGCACGGACGGTCTCTTAGGGGCCAACCGGATAGGCATGAATGAGACTGAGAGTGATCACGATAATCGATGGAGCCGTTTGCAGGCTGTTTTAGGGTTGCCACTTCTTCACAGCACTGGCTACGAGATTCCCGTGTTTTTTTCACCGTTCCGGGGAGCCAGTGCCGTGAAAAAGCGGCTTCAGATAGGGAATTAGTTGATGGAGGCAGAAAAACCTCCTGCGAATCAATGGCATCAGATATCGTGAAAAGCCCGTACTTTCCCCCGGCAAGGCTGCAACTCGTTACGTTTCAGATGGATACAGTAAGCGCCTTCGATATTCTTGATCAGAAATAGCCAAGAAACCATCGATTATCGTGCTCATGCTTAGACGAGGGAACAATGCCTCCAGCGGTTGTGGACGTTTCAACCTAGAAAGAGCAGTTGGACGGGGTGGAGTGTACGGTTGTGGTGGTGCAGGGCAGACGTTGGTAGCGGACCCACACGCCAGCCTCGCGCATCAGGCTGCGTGCCTGATGCCGTCCCACCCGATATCCCAACGCCCGCAGCGCCTTGGCCATGCGCCGCGATCCGTAGGTATGATCCGAAGCTTCTGCGATATCCTTGACCCAATCCAACATCTCCTCACGCTCCGGATCTGGATCCCGATCCTGGCGCCGCAGGTACTCGTAGAACCCACTGCGGCTCACGCCCATTATTCGGCAAAACAGTGTCACCGGATAGGCCTTCTTCTCTTGGGCGATGAACTGATACCTCAGCTCGGCTCTTTCGCGAAGAAGGCCGTCGCTTTTTTTAAGATTTCGCGCTCCATGCGCAGACGGCGGTTCTCATCTCGCAGCCGACGCAGCTCCTCTTGCTCAACGGTGCGCTTGCCGTTGCCACGAAACGCCTCGTTCTCGTCCTCCTGGGCCTCTTTCACCCATCGGCTAAGCATTCCACGATCGATCCCAAGGTTCCTCGCCGCTTCCGATTGGTTGTAGCCTTGCTCGAGGACCAGTCTCACCGCGTCCTGCTTGAACTCTCTCGTGTACTTCTTACGTGTTGCCATCTCTCACCTCAGTTTCAGGTTTGTCCCTTACCAGAGGTGTCCGTTGGCATTAAACCACCACACCTACCACGGGAACTGTTCAACCGGCGCTGCAATGTCGAGGCAACCATCTTTCAGCTCTGCTACCACACCAACGGGAAGAAGCTGAAGTACCAGGGCAAGTTTCGGGTCCAGCTATGGGCCACCTGCCGCGCGGCATGGATCAACATGAGACGCATTGCCAGCTTTCAGGCCAAACAGGCCCAGGCGATCGCCTGATTGACGGGTTTGGCCCCAAAACCACGGGCCGCCGCCTCTGATCATTCCGCTTGCCCCCGTAGCCTGCTCGGAAGCCGAAACATTCCATCTCAAAATTGTGGATATGAGTTATGTCTGCGCGATGAATTGCTCGTCCCGCACCTCGATCTCACGCTGTTCGGCTCGGTTACGCAGAAGCGGGTTTTCGGAGGGGACTCAAGCGTGGGTTCAAGTTCCAGGTCATGCGCACCTCGTACTGGGGCAGCTCAGGGCTGGTCGGTGGTGGTGATCACCAGCTTCATCGGTACCGGGTGGTCGCCCTCAGCGATGCATAGCTGAAGTCGACGTCGGCCTGACGGTAAGCATAGTGGCTACATGCGTTGCCGTGCACCCGGTCCGGCCCGATGGTCACCGCGCTCGTGTCGGCTGTGCCTCGGTGCTCGCATAGTAGAGGATGTCGGGACTGAACAGGGTCAGTTGCTTATAGCCATAGAAATAGGCCAGGTGGCGAAACGGCGATACGCTGTCCACTTTCATTCCTTTTCCCTTGGCATAGTACACCTGCAAATCCCGGTCGAACTGGATCTTCTGTGGATCGTCATGGAAATTGTAGCCCGGAGGGTCCGTCTGTGGTTCGGGGTTGTGGGGGCCTGTACCGGTTCGGCTCGCGTGGATGCGGGGGGGCAAACCAGGTGTGGAGCTGGGACATCACCTACCTGGCCGCAATGATCCTCGGGATGTCTTTGCAGAGGGGTCTTCCTCCAAAGGCGACATCCTGTCGTTACAAAATGCTGTCCTATCGGTGCCCGTGAAATCCGAGATCTTCGAGACACTGCCGCAGCGAGGACTCCCAGTCCGGCATGGCTAAACCAAAGGTCTCTCGCAGTTTGGCATTGTCCAGCACCGAATAGGCCGGGCGCTGCGCTGGTGCCGGGTATTCGGAGGTTGGAATGGGGAGGAGATTACAGCGGCGGCCGCTGATCTGCAGAATGGTGCGGGCGAAGTTGTACCAGCTGGTCTCACCGCCATTCGTTGCATGGTAGACGCCCTTCACCCGCTCTGCATCCAGGTCGCCACCGAGAACCCGGTACAGGATCTGTGCGGTCACCTCGGCCAGCATTCGACTCCAGGTGGGTGCGCCTACTTGATCATCGACGATGCGCAGCTCTTCCTTCTCCCCGAAGAGTCGCAGCATGGTGAGCAGGAAGTTGCTGCCGCGCACCCCGTAGACCCAGCTGGTGCGCAGGACGATGGCATTCGCTCCGCTGGCCAGAAGCGATCGCTCGCCGCCGAGCTTGGTCTCGCCGTAAACGTTCAAGGGGTCCGGCTCGTCATCCTCCCGGTAGGGGCGCCCGGACTTGCCGGAGAAAACGAAATCCGTCGAGTAGTGAAGGACGGGCACGCCGCGCTCGCGCAGCAAACCGCCCACCATACCAGGGGCCTCGGCGTTGATCTGATGGGCAAGCTCGGCCTCGCTCTCTGCCTTGTCGACCGCTGTGTAGGCGGCGGCGTTGACGACGGCGTGAGGCTCGGACTCCTGCACCAAGGCGAGCAGAGAGTGCCGATCGGACAGGTTCACCCGTGGACCCCGGGCACCGTCGAGGGAGGCGGCGATGATCCGGCCCAAGGGCGCCAGGGCTCGGCACAGCTCCCACCCCACCTGCCCATCGGCACCGATGAGGAGTATGCGCCGCGGAGATTCCGGTTTGCTCGTCATGACGGAGATCGGTCCTCGTATGCAGGGAGTTTGTCTACGGGGATGTCCTCCAGCAGCGCCGCATCCAGGTCCTTGGGGGATAGGTCGGGCTCACCGTCCAACGGCCAATCGACACCTATGACAGGATCATCCCAGCGTACGCTGAGCTCGGTCTCCGGGTGATAGAAATCGGAACATTTGTAGGCGAATAGGGCATCCGGGCTGGTAACGCAGAAGCCGTGGGCAAACCCGGGCGGGATCCAGAGCTGACGCTTGTTCTCCCCGGACAGTCGTACCCCTGCCCAGCGCCCGAAGCTCTGCGAGCCGCGACGGACATCGACCGCCACATCGAAGACCTCGCCATTGAAGACCTGCACCAGCTTTCCTTGGGGATGCGGCCACTGCAGGTGCAGCCCGCGCAGGACACCTCGGCGCGAATAGGACAGATTGTCCTGCACCAGGATCGGCGGGAGACCATGCTGCGCATATCTGTCCCTTTGGTAGGTCTCCAGAAAGAACCCCCGGTCGTCGCCGAAGACATCGGGCTCGATGATCAGGACGCCGGGCAGCTCGGTCTCGATGACCTTCACGGCGCAGCACCCCGTTCCAACAGCCCCAGCAGATACTCGCCGTAGCCGCTCTTGGTGAGCGCCCTGGCGGTCTCGGCAAGCTCGTCAGCATCGATCCAGCGCTGTCTGTAGGCGATCTCTTCCGGACAACAGATCTTCAGCCCCTGACGCTGCTCGATGGTCTCGATGAAGCTCCCCGCCTGCATCAGGGACTCGTGGGTGCCCGTGTCCAGCCAGGCGGTTCCCCGCCCAAGCTTCTCCAGGAAGAGCTCTCCCCCCTCCAGGTACAGGTTGTTGAGGTCCGTGATCTCCAACTCGCCCCGGGGGGAGGGCCTCAGCTCCGCCGCCAAGTCACAGGCCCGATGGTCGTAGAAATAGATACCCGTGACCGCATAGTTGGATCTCGGACGCTCCGGCTTTTCCTCCAAGGCGACCACATTCCCGCCCTGGTCGAGCTCCGCCACGCCGTAACGCTCCGGGTCCCTGACCCAGTATCCGAAGACTGTAGCCCCCTGCTCCCGCGCCGCTGCAGCCTGCAACTGCTGCACCATGCCATGCCCGTAGAAGATGTTGTCCCCGAGGATCAGGCAGCTCGGATCCGAGGCAACGAAATTCCTGCCGATGATGAATGCCTGTGCCAATCCGCCGGGCTCGGGCTGCACCTCGTAGCCGAGATGGATTCCCCACTGGCTGCCGTCCCCGAGCAGGCTCCGAAAGGACATCTCGTCCCGCGGCGTAGTGATCACCAGGATCTCGCGTATCCCCGCCAGCATGAGCGTCGAGAGGGGATAGTAGATCATTGGCTTATCGTAGACCGGCAGCAACTGCTTGCTGACGCTACGGGTCAGGGGGTAGAGGCGAGTGCCCGAGCCGCCGGCGAGGATGATGCCTTTTCTCTTCATATCGCGAACCCGAGACGCTCTCCGAGATAGCTGCCGTCCATGACGCGCCGGCACCAGCTCTGATTCTCCAGATACCAGACCAGGGTTTTTCTCATCCCGCTCTCGAAGCTTTCCAGAGGTTTCCACCCCAGCTCCGATCGTAGCTTGTCCGAGTCGATGGCGTAGCGCTTGTCGTGCCCGGGCCGGTCGGTGACAAAGGTCTTCAGCTTGCCATGGGGCCGGTAGGGGGAATCGGGTAGGAGCTCGTCGAGCAAGGCGCAGAGGGTATCCACCACCTGCAGGTTGGTGCGCTCGCTGTTTCCTCCCACGTTGTAGACCTCTCCCGGGCGTCCTGCCTCCAGGACCCGCCAAATGGCGCGGCAGTGGTCGACGACGTAGAGCCAGTCCCGGACATTGGAGCCGTCCCCATAGATGGGCAGCCTCTCCCCCTGGATGGCCTTCAGGGTGACCAGGGGGATCAGCTTCTCTGGAAACTGGTAAGGCCCGTAGTTGTTCGAGCAGTTGGTCGTGAGCACCGGCAGGCCGTAGGTATGGTGCCAGGCCCTCACCAGATGATCCGAGGCCGCTTTGGATGCCGAATAGGGGGAGTTGGGCGCGTAGGCTGTGGTCTCGACGAACTTTCCGGTCGAGCCGAGGGAGCCGTAGACCTCATCCGTCGAGACATGGAGGAAGCGGAATTCCTCCCTGTGAGTATTGCCTAGACGGCCCCAGTAGTCCCTGGCGCAATCGAGCAGATTGAAGGTGCCCAGCACATTGGTCTCGATGAAGTCGGCGGGGCCGTCGATGGAGCGGTCCACGTGGCTCTCCGCCGCGAAGTTGACCAGGGCATCCACCCGGTAGTCTTCGAGCAGACGGCGCACCAGAGCCCCGTCACCGATGTCGCCCTGGACGAAGACGTGGCGGCCGTTGCCACGAAGGGGCGACAGGGTATCCAGATTGCCCGCGTAGGTGAGCTTGTCCAGGTTGACGATCTGGACGTCCGTCTCCTCGACGAGAAAATGGACGAAGTTTCCGCCGATAAAACCGGCACCCCCGGTTACGAGAATGGTTCGCACCGGCGGTCTTTCCTAGAAAGGAATGTCGTCGTCGAAATCGGCCCCACCGCCCGAAGAGGCGCCACCGCCGGTGGAGGAGGGTGCGCCACTGGAAGGCGGACCACCAGGCTCGGGCTGGTAACCTCCCCCAGACGAGTCCGAAAAGGGGACTGAGCCTCCGCTGCGGCTGTCGAGCATCAACAGGGTGGTGCCTATGCCGCCGACCACGACCTCCGTGGTATATCGATCCTGTCCGTCCTGCGCCTGCCACTTGCGGGTCTGCAAGCGACCTTCGACATAAATCTTCGAGCCCTTGCGCAGGTACTGCTTGACGACTTCGGCGAGTTTCCCGCGAATAACGACCCTGTGCCACTCGGTACGCTCCTGCGGCTCTCCGGTGTTCCTGTCTTTCCATGACTCACTCGTGGCCAGGCTGACATTGGCCAGTGCGTTACCGTCCGGAAAATAGCGGACATCCGGGTCGGCACCAAGGTTGCCGATCAAGGTGACTTTGTTGAGAGTTCCTTTGGACATAGATGCCTCATGCCCCGGAAGGCGTTGCGTGCCCCTGCCGGGGCATGGTTGAGCTTTCGATTGGAGCCGAAAAGGCCCGATTACGCGAAACGGTGGCTCGTCTCGAAAAAAAAGGTCCGCGCGCCGGAGTAAAGATTCAGTCCGCGAGCGACAACTCCTGCAATCTTGCCGAATCGAGCTTGGCATTGTCCACTTTGAGGTAAGCCAGACCTTCTTCCGTCACCACCTCGGCGTCCTCCACTCCTGGCACCGAGAGAAGCCCTTGTCGGAGGGCGGAGACATCCGCCGCCGCACCGATCCGGATCACCAGGTTGCCGAGCCGCCCCGGATTTCCCATCGGCCAAGCCACCGCAAACCAGATCAGCACGACCGCGGAAGCGAACAGGAAGACGCCGCTCTCGCCCCAGACCTGGTGGACCCAGCCACCGAGGGTCCCGCCGCAGAAGGCGCCGATGAACTGGGACGTCGAATAGACACCCATGGCGGTGCCCTTGGCAACCGCGGGCGCCAGCTTCGAGATCAGCGACGGTAAAGACGCCTCCAACAGATTGACGGCGGTGAAAAAGAGCACTAGCCAGAACATCACGACCGCGATACTGGAAGCGAAGAAATGCAGCCCCATCAGGGCCCCCGCCAAGGTCAGCACGGCACCGATGAATACGGGGCGCATCCGCCCGCGGCTCTCGGCCTGGATGATGAAGGGGACCATGAGAGCCACCGAAAGGGTCAGCACCGGAAGATAGACCCACCAGTGATGTCCCACCGGCAGCCCGAAATCGTGCAGAGCGAGGGGGACCACCAAGAACAGGGAAGTCATGCTCAGGTGCAGGCAGAAGATACCGAAGTCCAGGCGCAGCAACTCGGGATTGCGCAGCACGCCGCCGAGCTGATCGATCACCGGCTCCGCGTCCCGGTGCACACTGGTGCGATCCGGGCTGGGAACCACCAGGGCCAGGATCAGGATACCGCCGAGCGCGAGCAGTGCGGTGAACCAGAAGATGCCGTCGAGCCCGATCCAATGGGCGAGGGCCGGCCCCAGGAGCAGCGCCAGGGCGAAGGATAGCCCGATGCTGACCCCGATACTGGCCATGGCCCGGGTCCGGACCTCCTCGCGGGTAAGGTCCGCGGTAAGCGCCATCACAACGGCGGCAATGGCCCCGCTGCCCTGCAGAATGCGCCCGAAGATGACGCCGTAAATGCTGTGGGACATGGCTGCAGCCACACTGCCCACGGCGAACAGAGCGAGCCCGACGAAGATCACCGGCTTGCGCCCCACACGGTCCGAAAGCAGGCCGAAGGGGATCTGCAGCAGGGCTTGGGTGAGTCCGTAAGCCCCGATGGCCAAGCCGATGAGCAGTGGTGTTGCACCCGCCAGCGACCGGGCCTGCACAGCGAACACTGGCAGGATCAGAAAGAGCCCGAGCATGCGCAGGGAGTAAATCCCGGCGAGTCCCAGGGCGGAGCGTCTCTCGGCAGGGGTCATGGGAAGGGACGAGCGTCCGGTGCGTCTCATGGATAGACAGCTTTGAATTGAATGGGAGAGCTTTCCATGATATCAGGTTCACCGAAAGCTGCGCTGTCGCCGATGCTTGTCCACATCCGCCTCTGCCGCCTGGCGAAGCGGCTGCTCATGTGGCTACCACGAAATTACCGGCAGGGTTCTTGGAGCTACGGATCTGTGAATGGTAGCATCCGTTCTTGTTAACCTTCCGCCAGCTTCATGCTTCAGGCGCATCCCGGGTCGATACCAGCCCCGCCGTGGAATTCGGGCCCGCGGCATCTCAGTGTTCGTATTTGTTCCATGAGACAACTGTGAGGAGACAGTCCTATGTCGAGAAAGGGCCTTAACAAGACAATGCTCGGTACCGCACTCGGTGCCATCCTCTGCGCTCAGCCCGCCATCGCGGTTCAGGATGAGGACGTCAACTTCGATACCACTGAGGATCTGTATCAGGTGTGCTCCGTCGCACCCGACGCCCCTGAGTACGTCCCGGCGTCCTTCGCTTGCCGAGGCTTCATCGAGGGGGCGGTGCAGTACCACGACGAGGTCGCGAAGCGCAAGAAGCTCAAACGCCTGATCTGCTACCCGAAAGGTGCGACCATTGCCGACGGGCGTGCTGCCTTCGTCGCCTGGGCGAAAAAGCACGCCCAGGACAAGAAGCTGATGGATGAAATCCCGGTCATCGGCCTGGTCCGCGCCTTGGCCGAGAAGTATCCCTGCAAGAAATGAGACGGGACGAATGCCCCTGTCCCTGCCTCAGGGACGTGGGATCTCATGAGTACTGCCCTTTCGAAACCAGGAGCCTACTGAAGTGACCAAGCGAGCTTTTTTTGTCGTGCTTGCCGCCGCAATTTGCCTCGGCGGCTGCGGCACCACCACCGGCGAGCGGGCCGGGAGTGGTGCGCTAATGGGCGCTGCCGGCGGTGCGCTGATCGGCTCCCTCAGCGCCGACGCCGGCGCCGGTGCCCTCATCGGGGCCGGCGTGGGTGCCCTGGGAGGTTATCTCTACGATCAGCACGAGAAAGGCTACATCGACTGAGGACGGGGCGCTCGAGAGCCGAGCGCCAGAGCCCGGCGTCGAATCGCGGCGCCGGGTGTGCTCAGTCATTGTCCCAGTGATGCCTGTTCCAGCCACGATCATACCGGTCATGACGATACTCATGACGATGCCGATCATGATGATGTCGGCGGTGCGGGTGGCGCGGGCGAGTCTTGTAGACCACCACCGATGGGGCTCGGCGTTCCACGACGACCGGCGCCGGTGCGTATTCTTCGACGATCACAGGTGGTGGCGCATAGCGCCGAACACGGACGGGTGGCGGGGCGACGTAGACAGGAGTTGTGACAACCGACGAGCCGACAAGGCCGCCGACAACGTCTCCCACGATCCCGCCGAGGACCGCGTTGCCCGCATCGGCTCCGTGGGCGGAGGCGCCCATCGGCAGTATGGCAAATGTCGCACAGGCGCCGAGAGCGGTTAGTAATTTCTTCATCTCATCACCTCTCTTGGATTTAGGGTGTAGCGAGAGTCTGTGCTATGGACCCTGAACGAGCGGTGAACGGAGATGGCTGAAGCGACTGCGAAAAGAAACCGCTCGACCGACCCGGGACCCTCGACAGCACTATGGACAGCATCCGCATCCGCGGCGCCCGCACCCACAACCTCAAGAATCTGGATCTGGACCTGCCCCGGGACCGGCTGATCCTGCTCACCGGGCTGTCCGGGTCCGGCAAATCGTCCCTCGCCTTCGATACCATCTACGCCGAGGGGCAGCGCCGCTACGTGGAATCCCTGTCGGCCTATGCCCGCCAGTTCCTGTCCCTCATGGACAAGCCGGACCTGGACCATATCGAGGGGCTCTCCCCGGCCATCTCCATCGAGCAGAAGACCACCTCCCACAACCCCCGCTCCACCGTCGGGACCATCACCGAGATCCACGACTACCTGCGCCTGCTCTTTGCCCGCGTCGGCAGCCCGCGCTGCCCGAGGCACGGCGAGCCCCTCGAGGCCCAGACTCTCGGCCAGATGGTGGACCAGGTCCTGGCCCTGCCCGAGGGCGAGAAGCTGATGCTGCTGGCTCCGGTGGTCTCGGAGCGCAAGGGCGAATACCACCGCCTGCTGGGGGAGCTCCACGCCCAGGGCTTTATCCGCGCGCGCATCGACGGCGAGCTCTTCGAGCTGGATGACCCCCCGCCGCTCGACCTCAAGCGCAAGCACAACATCGAGGTCGTGGTGGACCGTTTTCGGGTGCGGCCGGACTTGGCGCTACGCCTGGCCGAATCCTTCGAGACCGCCCTCGGCCTGTCCGGGGGCTTGGCTCGGATCGGCTGGATCGACGAGCCCGAGCGCGAGGAGCTGCTGTTCTCGTCCTCCTTCGCCTGCCCCCTGTGCGGCTACAGCATTGCGGACCTGGAGCCGCGCCTGTTCTCCTTCAACAACCCGTCCGGCGCCTGCCCTGCCTGCGACGGCCTCGGGGTGGAGCAATTCTTCGATCCGGCAAAGGTAGTCCTGCATTCAGAGCTGAGTCTCGCCGGAGGGGCGGTCCGCGGCTGGGACAGGCGCAACGCCTATTACTTCCAGATGATCCGTTCCCTGGGCGAACACTACGGCTTCGACCCAGAGACGTCCTGGCACGCCCTGCCGGAGCAGGTGCGTCAAGTGGTCCTCTACGGCTCCGGACGGGAGAAGATCCGGCTGAAGCTGCCGCACGAGCGCGGAGCGGGCAAGGTGCGGCCCTTCGAGGGCATCATCCGCAACATGGAGCGCCGCTACCGGGAGACGGACTCCAACACGGTGCGTGAGGAGCTCGCCCGCTACATCTCACACCAGCCCTGTCCAGAGTGCGGCGGCTCCCGTCTCAACGAGGCCGCCCGTCACGTGCTGGTCGCCGGACGTAATCTGCCCCAGCTTGCCGCCCTGCCGGTGGGCGAGCTCCTGCGCTTCTTCGACGACCTGGCGCTGCCGGGCAAGCGCGGGGAGATCGGCGCCAAGGTCATCGCCGAGATCGCCCAGCGGCTGCGCTTCCTGGTGGACGTAGGCCTGGATTACCTGAGCCTGGAGCGCAGCGCCGAGACCCTTTCCGGCGGCGAGGCCCAGCGCATCCGCCTCGCCAGCCAGATCGGCGCCGGCCTGGTGGGTGTCATGTACATCCTGGACGAGCCCTCCATCGGACTGCATCAGCGCGACAACGTACGCTTGCTAGGCACCCTGGCCCACCTGCGGGACCTGGGCAACACGGTCATCGTGGTGGAGCACGACGAGGAGGCGATCCGCAGCGCCGACCTGGTGGTGGACCTGGGACCGGGCGCCGGCGTCCACGGCGGGGAGATCGTCGCCCAGGGTACCGCCGAGGAGGTCGCCGCCGATCCGAGCTCCATCACCGGACGCTACCTGTGCGGCGACCTGCGCATCGAGATACCGACCCGACGCACGGCGCTCGATCCGCAACGCCAGCTGCGGATTCTGGGTGCCCGCGGGCACAATCTGAAAGGGATCGACGCGGCGATCCCGGTGGGCACCTTCTGCTGCATTACCGGGGTCTCCGGCTCGGGGAAGTCCACCCTCATCAACGATACACTCTACCCGGCAGCCGCCCGCCAGCTGAACGGTGCCGGCCTGCGCCCGGCGGAGCACGGCTCCATCGAGGGACTGGAGCACTTCGACAAGGTGGTGGACATCGACCAGAGTCCCATCGGGCGCACGCCCCGCTCCAACCCGGCCACCTACACCGGCCTGTTCAACCCGGTCCGGGAGCTGTTCGCCTCCGTGCCCGAGGCGCGCTCACGCGGCTACACGGTGGGCCGGTTCAGCTTCAACGTGAAGGGCGGACGCTGCGAGGCCTGCAAAGGGGACGGGCTCATCCGGGTGGAGATGCACTTCCTCCCGGACGTCTACGTACAGTGCGACACCTGCCGGGGCCGGCGCTACAACCGCGAGACCCTGGAGATCCGCTACAAAGGAAAGACCATCGACCAGGTACTCGACCTCACGGTGGAGGACGCCCTGGCCTTCTTCTCCGCAGTCCCGGTGATCAGCCGCAAGCTGCGAACCCTGCTGGACGTGGGACTTGGCTACGTCAAGCTGGGCCAGAGCGCGACCACCCTCTCCGGGGGCGAGGCCCAGCGGGTCAAGCTCTCCCGCGAGCTCAGCAAGCGCGACACCGGGCGCACCCTCTACATCCTGGACGAGCCCACCACCGGGCTGCACTTCCACGACGTCAAACAGCTTCTGGACGTCCTCCTGCGCCTGCGCGACCAGGGCAATACCCTGGTCGTCATCGAGCACAACCTGGACGTGATCAAGACCGCCGACTGGATCATCGACCTGGGACCCGAGGGCGGAGGCGGGGGAGGGGAGGTCGTCGCCACGGGCACACCCGAGCAGATTGTCGCCAACCGGGACTCCTATACCGGGCGGTTCCTAGGACCCCACCTGGAGCGAGGGTGGTAAGGTCTCGTCCGCTGGAATTGGTTCATTTGCCCACGCGCGGGTATGCCCCCGGTGAAAAGGGTCCGCGAGGTTGGATTCGGAAGGTGAGCAGCGGCCAGAAGGATTGGCCCCGAACCTTCAGACTAACATTGGCACATATGGTGCTTCGGCTAAGCTAGGCTGTGCTTCCTGTTGTGTGCTTACTCTGCGGACAAGCGGTAGCAGTTGGTCCCCTGTCTATCCCCGTGCTTTGGACTTCTAGGTCATGACTATGCGCCTATCGGTAACCTTCGGGCTTTTCCTCGCCTGCGTGATGTTGTTGGGGCTCGTCGTCACGACGCCCGCTCTCGCCACCGGAACAGATGAGGGGGCATCCGCTCCGACAGCGGTCTCCACCACTTCGGCTACCAGTGATCACACCCCCAGGAGCACGGAAAACCATCATCCCTTCGCGTTCATCCTGTTGGAGCTGACGCTCCTGATCGGGATGGTCATAACCGCACGCTGGTTGGCAGACCGCTTCCAACAACCAGCGGTGCTCGGGGAGCTCGTCATCGGCGTGGTCTTCGGCAACATCGGGTATTGGCTCGGTCTGCCCTTCTTCTCGTTCGTTATGGATTACGGAATCGCCAGTCCTCTGTTCGAGCAGGTCTGGCGCAGCGGCGCCTCCGTCGTGGAGGCGGCAAGTCACGTCTTCGGACCGCAGGAGCTGGCGCCGGGAGGCAAGGGTTTCGAGGTCGTCCATCTGATGACGGGGCACGGAGGCCTTACCAATGTCAACATCGGAGTGAGCATGTGGCTGTTCTCCAGCCTCGGCATCGTGCTCCTCCTTTTCAACGTGGGACTGGATACGCGTCTCAGCCAATTGCGCCAAGTCGGGTCGAGGGCCGCTTGGGTGGCCGTCATCGGCGTCGTTGCGACCTTTTTCCTAGGGCTGGTGGCCAGTACGTGGCTGTTGGCGGACTATCCGCTCACAGCGCGGATATTTTTGGCTGCCGCCCTGTGCGCCACCAGCATCGGAATCTCGACCCGCGTATTCAACGACTTGGGCAAGGAAGACACGCCGGAGGGACGTATCGTCCTCGGAGCCTGCGTCCTCAATGATGTTCTGGGCCTGGTTCTTCTGGCCGTCTGTATCGAGCTGGTGCTAGAGGGCCGCATCGAGTATGGGCAAACCGCCTGGATCCTCTTCCTGAGCAGCGCTTTCCTCGGCGCGATCCTGATCCTCGGCGACTATTTCGATAACAGAATCTCCAGGCTGCTTGGCACGCTGAAGACGAATGAGAGCCGGTACCTGCTGCCACTGGCGTTCGCCTTCTCGATGGGCTGGTTTGCGACCCAGATCGGACTCAGCAACACGGTCGGTGCCTTCGCGGCCGGTCTGGTTCTCAGTGATGAGTCGCTGCGTGCGAAGATGAAGGAGCTCGTGCTGCCGATGGTGTCGGTCTTTACCCCGATCTTCTTTCTCCTCATCGGGATGCAGGTGAATCTCGTGTCCTTTCTCAACTGGAACACCCCCGCGCTCACTGCCGTGTTGCTCCTGGTGGCGGTTGGCGGAAAGCTCCCGTCGGGTCTCAGCGCCGGGCGAGACGTCGATCGTCTGAGCGTGGGGCTCGGCATGCTGCCGCGCGGGGAGGTGGCGCTCATCTTCGCCAGCATGGGGAAGAGCCTCGGGGTGCTCGACGGCGACGCCTACGCGGCTTTGGTCGTCGTCATCATCGTCATGGCCTTTGCCACGACCGTGACCTTGAAGCGGTCCCTCGCACGAGAAGCCGCGAGTGCCAGTTCGTAAGATGATCCCCCGGACAAATTCTCCAGATCGAGATGCATTGTTTCTCTGCAGATGGGCAGTTGAACCGCAGAGACGCTGAGAACGCAGAGAGGGATCAGGGAGATACGTTACGCAGCTCCGTCACCCGCCGGCTAATAGATCCCCGCGTCGACTTCCTTTTGCAGTAGCGAGACCTTCTGTCGGAGGGCCTCGCGTTGCGCCTCCTTTGCGCGCTGGTCGGCTTTATTACCCTGAGACTTCAGCTCGGAGACGCTGCGGTCGATGTCCCGGATCTGTTGCTCCAGGGCGCGGTTGCCGCTGTAGGTCTGATTCAGGCTATTCTGAAGCCGCTTCCAGGCATGGGTCAGGCTCGCGTATCCCCCCTGGCGGTGCCGCAATTTCCCCCGGGCATCGGCCTGCTCCTTCTGCAGGGCCGCGAGGACGGCATTGAAGTCTCGGTTCAGACTGCGCTCCTTCGCGAGCTCACTCTGGAGGTGTCCCTGGCGCGTATCGTAGGCGCCCGAGGCCAGGCAGCTCGTGTTCTTGAAGAAGCTCGCCTCGTGCGGATTGCACTCGTCGGGACTCGTTGCACAAGCGCCCAGGGTCGAGCTGCAGGCCGCCAGGTACCAGATCACATTGGCTCTCATAAATTCCAACCCTGATTCAGCCCGAGACAGGTGAGACGCGAATCTGCTGATCCAGCAGCTCCAGGTCCCGCTCGAGCGATGAAATCTGTCCCTGGAGCCTCTGGATCTCCCGATCCATCTCCCGGGTGTCGCTTCCGGACCGGCGGTTGCCCGCGGCCACCGCGCGCCAGTCCTCCTCCTTGCCCTCCAGTGAGGCCAGGGTCTGCTGTAGATGATTCCGGTTCGCCTCGATCTTGCGCATCCGTGCCCGCGCGTCCGCCATGGAGACCTGGCGCGTATGATACGCCGCGTTCAGCGAAGCCAAGTGTCTGAGATCCGTGGAGATCGCCTGTCGGGTGGTGGCGATCAGGGCCGAGACGCGCCGATTCTCGGTCCGCATCTCGGCGATCTCGGCCTTAAGGCGGTCTTCGCTCGAGGCATATTGGCGCCGCTGACCCTGGACGTAGGCATTGGCGGCGACGCCGGCACCGCAGCCGAGCAGGCCGGCGATCGCCGTATTGCGGCGTCGGTGCCCATTGTTCGACAGCAGGTTCGCCCCGAGCGCGGCGATGGCGCCGACCGCGAGACAGCCTTCCATCGAGGTGCGTGCCATCGCGTTGGGGTCCTCGGGCTGGCTCGAAGGTTGGCTGGTGGGTTGGCTCGGAGGCCGGCTCGGTGGTAGATCGGATTGGTATCTGGAAGCGTATTGGTACTGGACGGGCCGCACGGGCTGGCTGATCCGGTTAGGGTGTATCGGATGGACGTATACGCCCTGCTCTGCGCATCCGCTCAGGGTCAACAGCGGCGCAGCCAGGGCCAGGAGCAGGGTCGGGGGATCTTTGTGGTAATGCATGATGTTGGCTCCGCGAGAAACTCTTCGGTAGATCAGCGCGGCGCCCCGGGCGCCGTATCTCGACACATCATCCTAGATCCACGGTTGACCGCTAATGAACGCCGATAAAACAATACATAGCCTGAAGGATTCCATTTGTCGACGGGGCGACCGACCTGCGTGGGAATCTCCCTGACGCCTCTCTGCGTTCTCAGCGACTTTGTGGTTCAACTGCGCTCCTCAGAATCATAGCCCAGCACATTGGTCTAGCCAGACTTGATCCTCGACGCGAGGACCCTTGGCATAGCCCAGGACCTGCTCGAGGAAGGTCCGCGGATAGGCGGAAAGTGCCCGATTTCCGCGCCTGCCCAGCTCCTTGGCGAGCCGGCGGCCCTGGGCGTCCAACATCTCACGATCGCCGCCGAAGTTCTCGGCTGTGCGCACCACCGCGTCGGCGTAGATGCGCAGATTCTCGTGTTGCACCTTCCTATCCTCCGCGAGTGCCCGTGCCAGCCGCTTGCAGCGCCCATGGGTCTTTCCGAAGTCCTTGAGGCAGAGGTCGAGGCGCTCCTGCGCAATCCGCAGGTTGTGGGCGTCGTCGTGGAGCTTCTGGCAGAGCAGGCCACCGAAGCGCAGGGTCTCCCTGGCGGCGCGCTCGCGCTGGTCCAGGAGCCGTTGGGCGTCGGCGGCGACCAGGCCACGAACCCTTTCCAGGCGTGTGCGAAGCTGCGGATTGGCCTCCGCGCGCGCCAGGGCTGAGAGTTCCGCCAGTGGGTCGTCCAGTGGGTCTCCGAGCGGCTGCTCGGCCAGTCTCGCAGTGGCTTTGGACGCGGGGGCCGTATGCTCGGTTCCCAGCCTTTGCCAGGCCGCTGCGACCTCCTCGACCCGCTTGGGCGAGGTCAGCACGGGCACCGCCGCGACTACCCGGAAGCCGGTATCGGCCGTGCCGACGGCGCCCTCGGCGTCGTAGGCTGGTACCTCGCGCCGTAGCGATGAGCGCAATGCCTCGGCGCTCGAATGGATGCTGCCGCCGCGTACGATGGAGGCCCCAGCCTGGCCATGAAGCCGGTCGAGGCGGTTGAGACGGAACGGATCCAGGACCAACTCCTCGGCGTTGCCGAGCATGTCGTGCAGACCGACGGGGTTAGCCTGGCGCGTCCCGATCGGCTTCAGCTCTCCGTCAGAGTTGCCCAGATACCAAGCGGAATGGTCGAGGCCCTCGGACATGGGCGGACGGATCGCGCGAAACTCCGAGGGGCTGACCGCGACGCCGCCCCTGGCCGCGTACTCCCACTCGGCGTCGGTCGGCAGACGCACGAAGGCGGAGCTCCCATCCACGCGCGGCAGGCAGGGGGAGGCGTCTGCCCGGCAATCCGGAATCTGCGCTGCATGCTTAGCGAGCCACAGAGAATAGCGGTGAGCGAAGGTCACCACGTCGTACCAGCCGACCCGGACCCGGGGTAGCCGGCCCGCCGCATCGGGACTGGGGCAGGGCTTGCCTGCCGCGTCGGCGGCCACCGCGGCGGCTTGCAGGGCGTCGACCTCGTACTTCCCGACCAGGAGGGCACGTCCGCTCCCGTTCGGCCAGGGGAAGGCGCCCGCGAGGTGTGTCGGGTAGCTGTGCTCTGCGTAGGCGTCCGGGGCCTCGTCGCTGCCGAGCTCCAGGGTGCGGTCGTCGAGCAGACCCTCGGCTTCCACCCCGACCCAGCGGAACGCCATGGCGCCCCCGCAGGGCATCGGTAAGATCAGATCGCCGGTCTCGGGGTTGGGGTTGTAGTAGACGGCATCCCAGCTGATCGGCAAGGCGGCAGTCGGCGCGGCCAGAACCAGAATTGCCATGCTGAAGGGGGCGCACAGCCACCTAGTATTCACGCAGGGCCTCGGCCGGGTCGATGCGGCTCGCGCGGTAGCCGCCCGCGGAGGCCGCGAGCAGAGCGGTCCCGAGGGTCGCGGCCCAGGCGGTCAGTCCAACGGCGGCATCGAGCCGGCAGACATAGCCGCGTCCCGCGAGATGGGTCCCGAGCGCATGGTTGAAGGCGGCGGCGCCTGCCAGATAGGCCAGGTAGGCAAGGGTAAAGCCTATGGCCGCAATCACGACGGACTGCGCCAAGGGGATCAGGACGACGCTGCTGTTCTCGAAGCCGAGCAGGCGCAACAGGGCGATATCGCGGCGCTTGCGCTCCACGTTTCCGCGAATCGCCCCGCCGAGTGCCAGGGCGCAGCCCAGGCTTCCGATCAGCGCGATGACCCGGAAGACGAAGGAAAGGGTCTCGTCGAACGCGCGGACCGTCTGGATCTGCTCGGCTCGGGTCCGGACCTCGACGCCGTGGGCGCGCAAGGTGTCCGCGACGGGTGCGACCGCGTCCAGGCCCGCCGCGTAGATCCGTGCGTTCGAGAAGGATTCCCGCTGCGCTGCGCTTCCTGGCTTCAGGTCGGCATCGGTCAGCTCTCGGCGCAGCCCGTCCCGATAGTCCTCGGCGACGACCAGAAGATCCAGATCGGTGAAGACCGCGTCCCGGGCGACCCGATTCTCCGGAACGATGCCGACGACCTCGAGCTCGAGTGTGGCACGCTCCGAACGGCCGTCCGTGTCCCGCTTGACGATGGCCGTGAGGCGCCCGCCCGAGGTCAGGCCGAGCCGCTCGGCCAGGGTTGCGGTCACCAGGACCTGATCCGGCCGCACCGGCAGTGGACGATCCGGCGGGACCAAGGGGTCCCCTTTGGCCGTTGGGATGACCTCGACCGCCTGAGCGATGCGCCGGTCCGGGCCGATCAGGTCGAGGGTGGCGTTGATGGTGCGCGTCTTGGGGATCAGAAAGGCGACGTACGGGCGCCGCGCGAATCCTTCGAGCCAAGCTCGGTCGAGCCGGGTGTTGCCGTAGACGATCACCTCCAGGGTCCGCGGGTCCTGCAGCAGGGACGCGCGCAAGGTCCAGATGACGCCGGTCTTGAGCCCGAGCAGCAACAACAAGGGTGCCAGGATCGCCGCGACCGTGAGGACCAGGATCATGCTCGCGGAGCGGTCGTGCCAGAGATCCTTTGCCGCGAGCGCGAGGGCCAGGGGCCAGTGCGGCGGGCGCGAGACACGGTATGAGGTCCCCGAGGTCATGGCTTGGAATCCCTGGTGCTGGTGCGCCGAGGTTCTGGAGATATCGACTCGGTGGGCACGCTTCGCTTTGCCCACCTTACAGGGACGAAGCGTGAGCCATATCCGGCACCCGGCTCGTGGGGCTGCGCCCGGAACACTTGCAGCCCCAGCCCCTCGACACGGGCCTGCTCGTGGGTTGCCAGGATAGCACCCGCATCGGAGGACCCGATCAGCTCGATCAGGAGGGCCATGACCTCATCCGCAAGCCGTGGATCCAGGGCCGAGGTCGGCTCGTCCGCGAGCACCAGGGCCGGGCGGTGGGCGAGGGCGCGACCGATCTCCACGCGCTGCTGCTGGCCGATGGAGAGCTGGGCCGGGCGGCGGTCCAGGAGCCGGCCGAGCCCGAGACGCTCGACGAGCGCATCGAGCCAGGAGTCGCGCTGTGGCAGACCCAGCAGCCGTCGGTTGATGGCGAGGTTGTCCGCGACCGTGAGATAGGGCAGAAGCCCCCCGCTCTGGAGCACGAAGCCGATGCCGGCTCGCAGCCATGCCAGCTCCCGTTGCCGGCCCAGCCGCCACAAGGCGGCGAGGTCGATCGGACCGCCCGGCCCCCCAAAGCCCCGGAAAACCGACGCCCGTCCGGGCTTGGCGACGAGTCCGAGCAACTCCAGCAGGCTGCTCTTCCCGGAGCCGCTTTCGCCCGTGACGGCCACCAGCTCCCCGGGCGCCAGGTCGAGCGCCGGCAGCTCAACCGTAAATGCCTGGTCGCCCTCGCCGCGGCGGCGCCGGAGCTCGCGGATCTGAAGCAGCATGCGCCCCGCGCCGCTCAGGGCAGGTCCGAGAGGGGCACGGGATAGACCCAGCCGCCCGTGTCCGCCGAGGCGTTCTGGGCCAGGTTGACCCAGCGCTGCCAGTCGGCGTTGTAGCGCGCATAGAGGCGGATCTTGCCCTTGAGGCGATTGACGAAGTCGACCTGACGCTGGGGCCCCCAGTGCGTCCAGGTATCCTGATCCAGGGCCATCACTTCGCTACGGTACGGCAGGTCCGAGAGGTACTCGTCCAGCAGACCCAGGTCCGCGAGCCGGGTCGCCTCGGGGCGGGTCGCCAGGCTCGGGTCACGCCCGAACTGGGTCGCGATGGAGCGCAGGCTGCTGAAGAAGGCGTCGGGCTTCAGCATCCCTTCCTCGGCCGCGTGCACGATCTTCTGCAGGATCATCTGCAGGTCGCTCAGCTGGTTCTTGGTGAGCAGCACGCGCACGTCCAGGGTGCGCTTGGCCGGGTCCGCGAAGTCGCGGTCGCTGACCCAGCCCTCGAAGACCGTCGGCGCCCGTGTCTGCTGCTCCTTGCCCAGGTAGGCGAGCTGCATGGCATGGCCCAGGGCGCTGGTGATCGCACGCAGGCGTGCCAGCTGCGCATCCTCGCCCTGGCCGGCAGCGGGAGCCGAAGCCGCCTTACCGGGGGCCGGATGCGGCGGGCGCGTCGCGGTGGCGGCGCTCCCCGGGGCCTGCTTCCCGGTGGATGCGCCCTTCACGTTCTCGATCAGCGAGTCGGCGAGGGTGTCGACGACCTTGCGAAAGCGTTTCACCGATCCCGTCTCGACGGGGAAGTAGAGGCTGTCCTGAACGGCGGCGTTCCGGGCCAGTGCCAGGTACTGCCGCTTCGCAGATGCGTGATCCTTCTTGCCCGCGGGGGTCTTCAGGTGCAGCACGTAGAGCGCGATGCCCTGTTGCTCGGCGAGGGAGCGAAGCTGCTCGGAGCTCATCCCGGTGGTCGAATCCGTCCCCGAGAGCGACCCGGCGTCCGTGACCAGCACGATGTAGCGGGCACCGAGGGCCTTCCAGTCCACATGATCGATGGCCTCGAGGACACCGGCGTAGGCGTCCTCGTCGAAATGGTCGGTGGAGACCCTGGCCTCGTGCAGCGAGCGCACGTGCTCCAGGAACCCGTCCGCGTCGCTGATTTGCGCGGGGTCTGCAAATTCCTTGGCAACGTACTCCAGGGCACGGTTACGCTTCGGATCCGCGCTCTTGGCACGGAAGGCGACCAGGCCGAAGGACACCCGATTCAGCACCCCGGCCTTCTGCATTCGCTCGTAGATCTGCCTGACGGCGTCGCGGGTCTCCTGGATGTAGGGCTGCATGGAGATGGTCGCATCGATCACGAAGACGACGCCGGCCTTGAAGCTGCGCAAGGGGGTCACGGGCGCAGCGGACGGGGCCTTTGGGGCCGAGGCCGGTGCCGTTGCGGGAAGCTCGGGCTTGGTGATGGAGGCGACCTCCAGGGTCCGGACCAGCTCCCCGCCGGGAGAGGCGCGCTCCCGGTAATCCAGGATGGGCAGCAGGTAGAAGTGATTATTGATGTCGACGTAGTTCTCCGGCTCGATCGCAACGATCTTCGGATCGCGGCCGCCCCCTGCGATCTTCGCGGCGAGGGAGCCCGCCACAGCTCCGGGGTCCGGCGCGTCGAGCACTTGGTCGAGATCCTTCCGGGAAGCGAAAAACAGCAGCCGTTGCGGCCGCCCGGCAGGATTCGTGAAGGCCAGGGTCAACTGCTGCTTCCAGGGGACCGTCTGCTCCGCCGACATCCAACCGACCTTCTGCCGACCCTCGGAA
>Ga0210085_1000087_pt1 | contig 40097 bp, 35 predicted proteins | sample China_Galinas_PW_5_FD_184866 | JGI IMG/M metagenome (GOLD analysis project Ga0210085, IMG submission 184866) | Wetland microbial communities from San Francisco Bay, California, USA, that impact long-term carbon sequestration - China_Galinas_PWC_D1... | ecosystem: Environmental > Aquatic > Marine...
ACTGCGGGTCGAGGTCGACGAGCAGAGTCTGTGACCCGGCTGCGGCCGTGCAGGCGGTCAGGTTGACCGCGGTGGTCGTCTTGCCGACACCGCCCTTCTGGTTAGAGACTGCGTAGACGAGGCCCATTGGGGCGGAGGTTATTCGGGTTGGGGTGTGTGGGGTCGGGGTCGTGTCGGGGGTGCCCATGTTCGCTTCGCCTGCGGCTTCGCTCACTATGTTGGTGCCGCTTCGCGGCCCCGGGTCTCTCGCCGGTGCGCCGCTTCGCGAGGCACTCCCGACACGACCCCGACCCCATTGGCAAGCCGAATAACCGGGGAGGCTGAAGCTGGAGGGGTTACCCCTTTGGGCGCTTCTTGGCCATTCCTGCGCGGCGGGGTAGGTCGTCCGGCGTGGGGCCTTGCTTGCGGAGGACGTAGAGGTGGCGGTGCTTGCTGCCGGCCCGATCTCCCACGGCCAGGACGTCCTCCAGCTGCATTGCGAGGTGGTCTGAGGCGCGGGCCAGCTGTTGCTCCTCGTCTTCGTCGCGTTTGCCCTTCCAGGCAACGAGGACTCCGTTGTCCTTGAGCAGGGGCGAGGCCAGCTCGGCGAGGGTCGAGAGGCGGCCCACGGCGCGGGCGGTGACGGCACCGTAGGCCTCGCGGCCGTCCGCGGCCGCGAGCTCCTCCGAGCGGGTATTGCGGACGGTTGCGTTGGCGATCTCGGCGCTCTCGATCGCGCGCTGGATGAACTCGCACTTGCGACCCACCGACTCGATCGCGGCGACCTGGGATTCGGGCAGGGCAACCGCCAGGACAAGCGCCGGAAACCCCGCTCCAGAGCCAATATCCGCAATCCGAGAGGCCCTTTTCAGCCCTTCGACCTCTAGCCCGGTGAGGCTGTCCTCGACATGAGCCCGCCAGGCCCGCCCCGGGTCCGTCACCGAGCTCACGGAAGCACGCTCGTCCCTCAACAGCTCCAGGACACGCGTGATCGTCGCCCTCTGCTTCCCGTCAAGAGGGAGTCCGGGTAGGGGCGGAACGTCTTGTACTTTTTCGTCACCGACCATCGTCCATCACCACGAGCGCAGCTTCGAAAAAGTTAAGTGGAGTCCCTACCCGGACTCCCTCACTCGGCGACCAAAGGAGCGACGACCACGCACCGCCGCGGCTCGTCGCCTTCGCTGTAGGTCTCGACCCCGGAGCGGCCTTTGAGGTGTTCGTGCACGACCCGTCGTTCCTGCGCGCTCATCGGGTCCATCTCGACGGTCACGTCGTCGTCCAGCGCCCGCTCGGCCGCCTTGTCCGCCCTCCCGGTCAGCACCTCGCGGCGGCGCTCGCGATAGCCGGCGGCATCGAGCACGACCCGCTTGCGGTCGCGCAGGCCACGAAATGCCGCCTGGAAGCAGAGCAGCTGCAGGGCGTCGATCGTCTGACCGCGCTTGCCGATCAGCAGCCCGTAGTCGTCCTCGCCGGCGACCACGGCCTCGATCCGCTCGTCGTCCTCGCGAACTTCGACGTCGCCGTCAAGGTCAAGTTCGTCGAGAACTCCCTCGACAAGCTCCCGAACCCGCTCCGCAGGCTCCTCAGGCCAATTCCCATCAGCACTCATGGCCAGCAGCCTATCCGGCTTTTCAGGGTACAGGGGGGTCGGGTGGTTCCGCTTGAGATCCGAGACGCCCCATCCCACCCAGCTCAGCAAGCGACGGCGGGAACGATGGTGAGCGAGGGGGCGATCCCCTGGGAGTGCCTCGCGAAGCGGCGCACCGGCGAGAGATTGTGGGCCGCGAAGCGGCACCAAATTCGTGAGCGGAGCCGAAGGCGGAGCGAACATAGGCAGCTCCCAGGGGATCGCCCCCTCGCTCACACGAAGCTGCCTAGCGCCGCCGCTTCTTCTTCTTGGGAGGTTTCGGAGGCGGTTTGGCCGCGGCGACCTCCTCCGGCGTGGCGACGACGGGCGCGGGGATCAGCTTCTGGATCGTGTACTGCTGGCCGATCGTCCAGATGTTGGTCGTGATCCAGTAGAGGACGAGGCCGGCGGGGAAGGTGATGATGAAGGGGACGAAGATGAAGGGCAGCGCAAACATCAGCATGCGCTGGCTTTTGTCAGCCGTGACCGCCATCACCAGGCCGGAGATCAGCTGCGTGCCGACGTAGAGGATCAGCAGGGCGATCAATTCGCCACCCGCCGCCTTCGCGGTCAGGTCCGTGATGAAGAGAAAGGAGGCTTCGCCGCCGCATTCCCCGGCCGTGCAGCCGATGTCATCGGGCAACTCGTTTTTGAGCACGTAGAAGAGCGTGATGAAGACGGGAAACTGGGCCAGCAGCGGGATGCAGGAGGCAAAGGGGTTGACTTTGTTCTCCTGGTAGAAGCGCATCATTTCCTGCTGCATGCGTTTCTGGTCGTTTTTGTACTTCTCTTTGATCTCTTTCAGCTGCGGCTGCAGCGCCTGCAGCGCCCGCATCCCCTTCAGCGATTTGTAGGTGAGCGGGATCAGCAGCGCCCGAGTGACGACGGTGAGGGCGATGATCGACATCCCCCAGCTGAGCCCGACGCTGTCGTGGAAGAACTGCAGAACCGCGTTGCCGACATCGATCAGCGGTTGCAGGATGTGGGCGGTGGGGATCACGGCCGGGCTCCGTGGTGGCGGTGGTACTCCGCCGGATCCACCGGTCCGACCCGCAGCGTGAAGTGCTCCGGCACCGGGTCGAAGCCGCCGTGGCTGAACGGGTTGCAGCGCAACAGGCGCCAGCAGGCGAGCAGCAGGCCGCGTAGGCCGAAGCGGCCAATCGATTGCGTGGCGTAGGCCGAGCAGGTCGGCTCATACCGACAGCGCCGCGGCATCGCGGGGGAAACCCAGCGCTGGTAGGCCGCGATCGGGGCGAGCAGGACCCGTTTCACGTGGAACGCTCCCCGTGCACACCGGCCTGCGCCAACGCTTCTTCCAGGCTCACCCTGACCCCGTCGGCCCCTTCCTTCTCGATCAGGCCCGCGATCTCGGCGCGGGCGACGATGACGAAATCGTGTCGGGGGGGAAGGCGGTCCGAGATGCCCCAAAAAGCCTCGCGCAGGGTCCGCTTCACCCGGTTGCGATCTACCGCACCGCCGACCTTGCGGCTGACCGAGACGCCGAGCCGGACGTCCCGCTCCTCCTCCTCCTCATCCCGACGAGGGAAGCTGTAGAGGACGAGATAGCGGGTCGCATGCGAGGAGCCGTCGCGGTAGACGCGATCGAACTCGCGACTGCGCGAGAGTCGGCGCCGCTTCGCCGCCATCACTCGAGACCGACTGTGGGCGACGTCATCCCGGCGTAAGGCGCTTGCGGCCTTTGGCCCGGCGACGCTTCAGGATCGCCCGTCCGCCCCGGGTGCTCATCCGCGCCCGGAACCCGTGGGTCTTGGCCCGCTTCCGCTTCTTCGGCTGGTAGGTGCGCTTCATCGGCTGTCGCAGTATACGGACGCTTCCCACTCGCCGGAGAGAGGGCGACGCAACGGCCGGAATCATTTCTCCGGCATTTGCGGCTCGCGCCGAATCGGGCCCCGTAGCCGTCGCTATGGTCGCTCGTTCGTGCCCGACGAACCGTCCGGACAGAGCCTCGACGCCCTCTGGGATGAAGTCCGGCGGCGTCTTCGCGCTGCGGTCCCCGACTCGACCTTCAAGATCTGGTTGGAGCCCCTGAAAGCAATCGGCGCTCAGGGAGGAACGCTCTATCTGGCAGCTCCGGAAGGCATCCAGGCCTGGGTGGAGCGCCGCTACGCGCCGCTGCTGCGCGAAACGCTGGCGGCGCTCGACTCGCAACTCGGCGAGATCGCTTTCTCCAAACCCGCCGAGCAGCAGGCGCACAGCGGCGAGCGGGCACCGGCCGTCGAGCTCAACCCGAACTACAGCTTCGACCGCTTCGTGATCGGCGAAGGCAACCGGGTCGCCCACGCCGCCGCGCTGGCCGTCGCCGAGACGCCTTCCGAGGCCTACAACCCCCTCTTCCTCCACGGCCCGCCCGGGCTCGGCAAGACCCACCTGCTCGGCGCCGTCGCCAACTACCTGCGAGTCAACGCGCCCGGTCTCAGCGTCCGCTACACGACTGCCGAGGGCTTCACCAACGAGTTCGTCGGCGCGCTGCGCTCCAGCGGCGCCGAGCAGTTCAAGCAGCGCTACCGCGACCTCGACGTGCTGCTCGTCGACGACATCCAGTTCCTGCAGGGCAAACAGCACACCGAAGAGGAGTTCTTCCACACCTTCAACGCTCTCTACGAGGGTGGCAGTCAGCTCGTCCTCTCCGCCGACCGCCTGCCCAGCGAGCTTTCGACTCTTGAGGCGCGCCTGCGCGACCGCTTCGAGTGGGGGCTGACCATCCCGGTCGAACCGCCTGACCTCGCGACGCGCTTCACCGTCCTCCAGCGCCTCGCCCGCGAGGCCGGCCTGGGCGACAACGACCGCGACGCGCTCTCCGAGCTCGCCGGCCGCATCGACGCCAACATCCGCCGCCTGCATGGTGCCCTGACCAAGGTGATCGCTCACGCCTCTCTTACCGCCAAGCCGCTCACCCCCGAGCTGATCGCCGAGCTGATTCCCCGCACCACCGCAGTAACCGGGCCGAGCGCGATCGAAGAAATCCAGGAGCGCGTCGCCGCCGCCTTCGGCATCTCCCGCGCCGAGCTCGTCGGCGGTGGCCGCAGCGCAACCGTTCTGCGCGCGCGCCAGGTGGCGATCCTGCTCACACGGGAGTCGACCGACCTCTCGCTGCCCCAGATAGGACGGCTCTTCGGCGGGCGCGATCACTCGACAGTCCTCAACGCGCTGCGGCGAGCCGAGGACGCCCTCGGCTCAGACACCGAGCTCGCTCGGCGGGTCAGCGGGCTGCGCGGTGAAATCCACAGGCTTCCACCGAGCACCGCTTGACCGCCGATCCCATTGCAAGAATCGATCTCTTCCCCAGCCATCTCCACAGGACGAAAATCCCATGACCATGCGGATTTCCTATCGTCCTGGCAGTTTCCACAGCTACTAACCCAACTCAAGAGGACATCAGTCATTTGAAGCTGACCACCAAACGCGACGAGCTCGTCTCCAAGCTCTCCGTCGTCTCGCGAGCCGTATCAACGCGCGCGGCGACCCAGGCCCTCTCGGGCATCCTGCTCAGCGCTTCCGAGGCAGATGTGACGCTGGCGGCGACCGATGGCGAGATGGGACTGCGCATGGCGATGGATGCCGACGTGGCCATGCCGGGCGCCGTCCTGCTGCCGGGCCGGCTGCTCGCTGAGCTCGCCCGCTCGCTTGGCGACAGCGACGTCGAGCTCGAGCTGCGCGAGTCCGAGCGCGACGTCGAGATCCGCAGCGGCGGCTCCAGCTTCCACCTGCGGGTTCTTCCGAGCGAGGACTTTCCGAGCCTGCCCGAGCAGGACGCAGAGCCGCTGAAGATTCCGGCGAGCGCCCTGGCCGAGACGGTCGAGTTGGTCGCGCCGGCCGCCTCTCGTGACGACATGCGACCGGTCCTGACCGGGGTCCTCGTCAGCGCCGCCGAGCGAGAGATGACGATGGTGGCCACCGACTCCTACCGCCTCGCGGTCAAGCGCACCGAGTTGGAGAGCGCGATCGGCGGCGAGCTCGAGGCGAACATCCCGGCGAAGGCTCTGCGCGAGTTGGGACGGCTGGTGGCGGGCGGCGAGCTCGAGGAGGTGGCGGTCAGCCTGCTATCGAACCAGGCCGTCTTCCAGGCCGGGCCAATCCTCCTCAATACGAGGCTGATCGACGGGCAGTTCCCCAACTTTCGACAACTCCTGCCGGAGTCCTATGAGCACGACGTGAGATTGCCGCGGGCGGAATTCCTCGAGGTCGTGCGCCGGGTTAGTCAGCTGGCGCAACGCAACGCGCCGCTGCGCCTCGCTTTCTCGCCGGGCGAGCTGACGGTCTCGGCCTCGACGCCCGATGTCGGCGACGCCGAGGAGTCGATGCCGGCGGCGTTCGAGGGCGAGGCTCTGGAGATCGGCTTCAACCCGGAGTTCCTGCGCGATGGCATCGAGACCGTAGGCGGCGACGAGGTGTTGCTGCGGCTGATCTCACCACTGCGCCCCGGCCTGCTGCAGCCGGTCGACAACGAAGACTTCCGCTACCTCGTGATGCCGATCCGCCTCAACGTGTAGGCGGCGCCGGTGCTGGTCGCCGCCGTTGAAGCGAGGCCGCTGCGCAGCCTGGCCGGCGTGCGGGTCGAGCTCGGCGCCGGGATCGTCAGCCTGGTCGGGCCCAACGGCGCCGGCAAGACCAACCTCCTGGAGGCGCTCTACTTCGCCCTCACCGGCCGCTCCTTTCGCACCTCCGACCGGCGCGAGCTGATCCCCTTCGGCGGCCAGTTCGCGCGGGCCGAGGCGGTCGTGCGCGACGACGACGGGATCGAGCATCGACTGCTCGCCTCGGTCAGCCGCGCCGACGGCCGACGCCACCTGCTCGACGGAAGCCCCGCCGAGCCCGCCGAGCTGGCGCGTCACCGCCCCGCTGTGGCCGTCTTCTCGCCGGACCGGCTGGCGTTGGTCAAGGGCCCGCCCGGGGAGCGTCGTGCGCACCTCGATCGGTACGTCGCTGCGCGCTGGCCCGCGCGCGGTCCGCTGCGGCAGCGCTACGGCCAGGCGCTGGCGCAGCGCAACGCCCTGCTCGCCAACCTCGCCGCCGGCCGGGCGGGCGGCGATCTTGGGGTGTGGGACGCGGCGCTCGCCGACGCAGCTGCCGCCCTGGTCGCCGCTCGCGCCGAGGCCGTGGCTGAGCTGACGCCGCCGTTCGCCGCCGCCGCGTCGGACCTCGGGCTTGCCGGTGGCGGCACGCTCGAGTACGCCCCGCGCGCCACGGGCGATGCCGCGGAGATCCGCGCCGGCCTGGAGCAGCGCCGCGAGGCCGACCTCCGCCTCGGCCGCACTTCCTGGGGACCGCACCTGGACGAGCTGAAGCTCAACACCGCCGGCAAGTCACTGCGACGCTACGGATCCCAGGGCCAGCAGCGCGCAGCGCTCCTGGCGCTGCTCTTCGCTGAGCGCGAGGCTCTGCTCGCCTCGCGCCGCGCCGCGCCCCTGCTTCTGCTCGACGACGTGATGAGCGAGCTCGACCCCGAGCGACGTGGCCTCCTGGTCGAGCGGCTGGGTGGCGACGGGCAGGCTCTGATCACCGCCGCGGCGCAGGAGTCGGTGCCGCCGGCCGCCCTGGAGCGGATGCTGCGAGTCCCCTTCGACGACGCCGGCCGGGCCGCTGCATGAGTCGCCGCCGCGCCCCCCGGCCGGCCTCGGACGCCCTTCGGGCGGCCCTTCGACGCGCCGCTCCGAAGACGCGGCTCGCGGCGGTGCAGGGGGTCTGGGGCGACGTCGTCGGCCAGCGCATCGCGGCGGTCGCGCAGCCGGTCTCCGAACGCGGCGAGACGGTGACGATCGCCTGCGATGACCCCGTCTGGGTGGAGGAGTTGGACCTGATGCAGGAGCGGCTTCTGAGCGGCCTGCGGGAGCGGTTGGGAGAGGACGCGCCGGGGACTCTGCGCTTTCGATTGAAAGACCCCTGAAACCCAGCATCTTTTTGCGCGATTTGCAGGCATTTCTCAATTGGCGTAGCGGCGTTCCCGGGGGCCCAGCTGGTATCCTTATGTCAACTCGATTCCAGCCCCGGCCGGGCGCGCCGAGAGCGCCAGGCGGCCGGGGCTTTGTGTGAGACGCGGAAGGGACCAGTTGCCTGAGAAAGATCAGAACGCCGCCGGGGGCAAGGCGAAGAAGGAGGGCTCCTACGGCGCCGAGGACATCACCGTTCTCGAGGGCCTGGAAGCGGTTCGAAAGCGGCCGGGCATGTACATCGGCTCGACCGGACCACGTGGGCTGCACCACCTCGTCTACGAGGTCGTCGACAACTCGGTCGACGAGGCGATCGCCGGCTACTGCAGCTCGGTCCGCGTCGTCCTCCATCCGGATGACAGCTGCACGGTCGCCGACGACGGTCGCGGCATCCCGGTGGGGACGATGGAGAAAGAGGATCGGCCGGCGGCCGAGGTCGTGCTCACCGTCCTGCACGCGGGCGGCAAGTTCGGCGACGGCGGCGGCTACAAGGTCTCCGGTGGCCTGCACGGCGTCGGCGTCTCCGTCGTCAACGCGCTCTCCGAGCGCCTGCACCTCGAAATCCAAACCGACGGCCATGTCTGGACGCAGGACTATGAGCGCGGCAAGCCGCAGGCCGACCTCGCAAAGGGGTCGGCGAGCAAGGAGCACGGAACGACGATCACCTTCCAGCCCGACCCGGAGATCTTCGACGAGCGCGAGTTCGATTTCCAGACCCTGGCGGAGCGCTTGCGCGAGACGGCCTTTCTCACCCGTGGCCTGAAGATCGAGCTGGTTGACGAGCGCGGCCAGACCAACAGCGTCACCTTCCAGTACGAGGGCGGCATCGAGGACTTCGTCCGCCACCTGAACGAGAACAAGGACACCCTGCACCCCAAGACGATTTTCTTCGAAGGCGAGGAGGACGAGGGCCAGGTCGAGGTCGCGATGCAGTGGAACAACTCCTACCAGGAGTCGATCTTCAGCTTCGCCAACAACATCAACACCCACGAGGGGGGCTCCCACCTCTCCGGTTTCCGGTCCGCCCTGACCCGGACCCTGAACGCGTATGCGCGGAGCAAGGGCCTGCTCAAAGAGAAGGACGACAACCTCGGCGGCGAGGACGTGCGCGAGGGCCTGACCGCGGTGATCTCGGTCAAGCTGCACGACCCGCAGTTCGAGGGCCAGACCAAGACCAAACTCGGCAACCCGCCGATCCGCGGCCTGGTCGAGGAGACGGTCAACCGCAAGCTCGCCGAGTTCCTCGAGGAGAACCCCGGCGAGGCGCGGCGGATCATCACCAAGGCGATCGACGCCTCGCGCGCCCGCGACGCGGCCCGCAAAGCGCGCGACCTGACCCGGCGCAAGTCGGCGCTGGAGAACTCGACCCTGCCGGGCAAGCTCGCCGACTGCACGGTCAAGGACCCGCGCGACGCGGAGATCTTCGTGGTCGAGGGCGACTCTGCGGGAGGCTCGGCGAAGCAGGCCCGCGACCGCTCGACCCAGGCAGTGCTGCCACTGCGCGGCAAGATCATCAACGTCGAGAAGAACCGCATCGACAAGGTCCTCGCCAACAACGAGGTGCAGGCGCTGATAACGGCGATCGGCACCGGCGTTCACGAGGAGTTCAATCTCGAGGACGCCAGGTACCACAAAATCGTCATGGCGACCGACGCCGACGTCGACGGCGCCCACATCCGCACCCTCGTCCTCACCTTCCTCTACCGGCAGATGCCGGAGCTGATCGACGCCGGCTACGTCTACATCGCCAAACCGCCGCTCTACCGGGTGAAGCAGGGCAACCAGGAAACCTACCTGGAGCGCGAGTCCGAACTCGAAGAGCTGCTGTTGCGCGACAAGCTCGAGGACTTCGAGGTAGCCGACGCGAGCGGCAAGGCGACGAAGCTGAGCAAGAGCCGCTGGCAGTCCTACACGCGGCGGGCGAAAGAGTACGAGGGCTGGAGCTCCTCCCTGCAGGCCGAGTTCGGCCACGAGACGGTGCGCTTCCTCGAGGAGTCGAGCCTGCTCGACGAGGAAGCGGCGACGCTCTCCTCCGCCCGCAAGGTGCTCGGCTCGGCGGCCGCCGAGAACGAACCGTTCGACACCGAGATCGTCGAGGACTCCGAGGACGGGTTGGCGGTGAAAGCGCTCGAACGCAAGTCGGGCCTGGCGCGGACGCACCGCCTGCCGCGCACGCTCTTCGAGCACCATGATTACCGCAAATTCACTGAAGTGCACGCGGCGCTGCTGAAGCAGGTCGGGCGGCCCCCGTTCGAGGTGCGCTTCGGTGGCCGCGGCAAAGAGGCGCTCTCCTTCGCCGCGCTGCGCCCGGCGGTGATCGAGCTCGCTCGCCACGGCGTGCAGCTGACCCGTTTCAAGGGCCTCGGTGAGATGAACGCCGATCAGCTGCGTGAGACGACGATGGACCCGGCGACGCGCACGCTGGCCCGGGTGACACTCGACGACGCCACCGCGGCCGACCAGATCTTCTCGATGCTGATGGGCGACCAGGTCGGCCCGCGCCGCGAGTTCATCGAGTCGAACGCCAAGGACGTGAAATTCCTAGATGTGTAAGACGGGTCCGAAAACCAAGCGAGATGCGCCGGTTTGCAGGAGCCGTCCCTGATGGCGCTTGAGGCGCTGACCGGCAGGATCGAGGAGCGCGAGCTCGAGAAGGAGATGCGCTCGTCGTATCTCGACTACGCGATGAGCGTGATCGTCGGACGGGCGCTGCCCGACGTCCGCGATGGGCTCAAGCCGGTTCACCGGCGGGTGCTCTACGCGATGCACGACATCGGCCTGCAGCCGACCCGGCCCTACCGAAAGTGCGCCTTCATCGTCGGCGAGGTGATGGGCAAGTACCACCCGCACGGGGACTCGGCGATCTACGACACGCTGGTGCGGATGGCGCAGGAGTTCTCGCTGCGCAACCCGCTGATCGACGGCCAGGGCAACTTCGGCTCGATCGACGACGACCCGGCTGCCGCCATGAGGTACTGCGTCAGCGGCGATACCCGCGTCGCGACCGCGGAGGGAACGGTCCGCATCGACTCGCTCGTTCCAGATGTCGAGCCCAATTCGGACAGCGACGTCGATCTCAAGGTACTCGACCGCCTCGGTCGCCCCGCCCACGCTTCGAAGCTCTTCCACTCCGGCGCCCACCCGACGCTTCGGCTGCGGACTCGCCACGGCCACGAGCTGACCGGTACCCATAACCACCCGGTTCTCTGCCTGGTCGACATGGCCGGCGTTCCGCTGCTGCTTTGGAAGCTTCTCGAGGAGATCGAGCCCGGTGACCGGGTGCTGATCTCGCGCACGCCTCAGGGGTCGGCCGGTGAGGACGCTTCCCTGACGGAACGAGCTGAGCAGTCGGCGCTCCTTGCCGGTGCTTTTGTCTCAGAGGGTTGGATCGGCCCCCGGCGAGCGGGCTTCAACAACGTTGACAAAGAGTTCTTTGACGCCGTGCTTGCCGCGTATGACGGCGTTGTCGGCGGTCCCCGCTACGTCTACTCGCGCCGCATCGCATCCGGAAGCCTGCTCCATGAGCTAGACGTCCAGAACCTGGACGCTCTGAGGAAGAGCCCGCTCGTACAGGTAGTTGGAAAGGCGAGTGAAAAGAGGGTTCCGGAGTTCGTCTGGCGGTCCAGTTCCTCCTTCAAGCGTGCGTTCCTGGCAGCGCTCTTCACCGGCGACGGCTCCTCGTCGCTGCTGCCGCGCAATTCGATCCAGATCTCCTACTCGACGTATAGCGAGCAGCTGGCCAAGGACGTTCAGCTTCTCCTTCTGGAGAGCGGAGTGATTGCTCGCATCTGTCGGTATGAGCAGGGCGAGTTCAAGGTCGTCGTAAGCAATCGCCGCGATGCTCGCCTGTTCTCCAGGCAGATCGGTTTCCTCGGTGTCAAGCAGGCCAAGCTGGAATCCGCTTTGGCCGCCGTTCCCCAATCAAGTCGCTCGCTCAGCCACGACCACGTTCCGTACATCGCTGAGTACATCCGCTCGGACGGCGGAGGGAGATGGACGGAGCGGGACTGGCTCCGGCGTCACAACGTCGATCGGATCGAACGTTGGGAGCAGGGCGGCACGGCGATCATGGAGCGAATCGAGTCGCCAGAGGTGCGCGACGTGGTTGAGCCGCTGGTCACCGGGGACTACTTCTACGCGGAGGTCGAGTCGGTGGAGCCCGCCGGCGTTCAGCCGGTCTTCTCGATTCGGGTCGATACCGACGATCACTCGTTCCTGACCAACGGCTTTGTCAGCCACAACACCGAGGCCCGTCTCGGGCGGCTGGCCACCGAGCTGTTGCGCGACATCGACGCCGACACCGTCGACTTCGGCCCCAACTACGACGAATCGACGCAGGAGCCGTTGATCCTGCCTTCGCGCTTCCCGAACCTGCTGGTCAACGGGAGCTCGGGGATCGCGGTCGGTATGGCGACCAACATCCCGCCGCACAACCTGCGCGAGATCGCCGGCGCGGTCGCCGCCTACATCGACGAGCCGTCGATCGACCTCGCCGGGCTGATGGAGCACGTCAAGGGGCCGGACTTCCCGGGTGGCGGGATCATGAGCCTGGAGGGGATCCGCGACGCCTACGCCTCCGGCCGCGGCTCGGTCAAGGTGCGGGCTCGGGCCCACGTCGAGCCGCTGAAGGGCGGCAAGGACGCGATCGTTGTCACCGAGTTGCCGTTCACGGTGAAGAAGGGCGGCGAGAACGGGCTGATCACGAAGATCGCCGACCTCGTCCGCGACAAGAAACTGGAGGGCATCTCCGACCTGCGGGACGAGTCCGACCGCTCCGGCATGCGCTTGGTAATCGAGCTCAAGCGCGGGGGCCATCCGGCCAAGGTCGTGCTCAACAACCTCTACAAGAAAACGGCGATGCAGACCAGCTTCGGGATCAACATGGTCGCCCTGGTCGACGGCGTGCCGCGGACACTGAGCCTGCTCGAGTTGGTCAAGTACTACGTCGACCACCAGCGCGAGGTCGTCACCCGCCGCACCCAGTACGAACTGCGTCGCGCCGAGGCCCGCGCCCACATCCTCGAGGGCCTGCTGGTCGCGCTCGACAACCTCGACGCCGTGATCAAACTGATCCGTGCCTCCTCCGACCCCGACACCGCTCGAGACGGCCTGATCGAAAAGTTCGAGCTGTCGCGCGAGCAGGCGCAGGCGATCCTCGACATGCGCCTGCAGCGGCTCACCGCGCTGGAGGCCGACAAAGTCCGCGCCGAGCACGCCGACCTGCTCGAGCGGATCGGCGAGCTGCGGGCGATCCTCGGCGACGAGGCGCGGGTGCTGGCGCTGGTCAAAGAGGAGCTGGTGGAGGTCGTCGACTCCTACGGCGACGAGCGGCGCACTGAAATTGCCCACTTCGAGGGGGACGTCGGGATCGAGGACATGATCGCCGACCAGCAGATGGTGATCTCCCTGACTTCCTCGGGTTACGTCAAGCGGCTGCCGCTCGCGACCTACCGCCAGCAGCGGCGGGGTGGCATCGGGGTGATGGGGATGAACCTCAAAGAGGACGACTACATCGCCCACCTGCATATCTGCTCGAGCCACGACTACCTGCTCTTCTTCACCAACCAGGGCAAGGTCTACCGGCTCAAGGTCTACGAGCTGCCCGAGGGCTCGCGCACCGCCAAAGGCAGCGCCCTGGTCAACCTGTTGCCGCTGCGCGAAGGCGAGCGGGTGATGGCCGTGATCCCGACCCGCGACTTCAAGGAGAACAAGTACCTCGCCTTCGCCACCGCCAAGGGGCAGTTCAAGAAGACCGAGTTCCTCGCCTACAACACGCCGATCCGCGCCGACGGGATCATCGCGATCAAGGTCCGCGAGGGCGACGAGCTGGTCCAGGTACGGCTGACCTCGGGCGAAGACGACATCCTGATGGTCTCCAAGTCCGGCCACGCTTCGCGCTTCTCCGAGGACGCGGTGCGGCCGATGGGCCGGGATACCTCTGGCGTCAAAGGGATGAACGTGTCTTCGAAGGTCGGCCGCGAGGAAAACCGGGTGCTGGCGATGGATGTGGCCCGTGACGACGCCGAGCTCTTCGTCGTCACCGAGAACGGCTACGGCAAGCGCACCTCGATCGCCGAGTACCCGGTAAAGGGGCGTGGGACCAAGGGCGTGCTGACGGCCAAACTGACTGAGAAGAAGGGTGGCCTGGCCGGCGCCCTGATCGTCCGCGAGCACCAGGACCTGCTCTTCATCTCCCACCAGGGCATGGTCCAGCGCACAGAAGCCGGCGGCATCTCGCTGATGGGCCGCCCGACCCAGGGCGTGCGGGTGATGAACATCAAGGACGACGACCGTGTCAGCGCCGTCGCGCTCGTGGTCGAGTCGAGCGAGGAGACCTCGGGCGAGCCGCAGGAGGAGTTGGGATCGGCGACCTAAGCGGGAGTGACGGCCTGGGCGACCTCCGGGGAGCCGAGGTTCGCTCCGCTGGCGCTCCGCTCACTATGTTGGAGCCGCTTTGCGGCCCCGGATCACCCGCCGGGGCGCCGCTTCGCGAGGCTCCCCGGAGGTCGCCCAGGCCGTCCCATCCTGCGCCTGCGTAGAATTTCCGAGCGAGATGGCACGTGTGCTGGTCTTGAATGCGACGTATGAGCCGATCAACGTCTGCACGTTGAGGCGCGCTGCTGTGCTCCTGCTGAAGGAGAAGGCGGAGCTGTTGGAGCGGCGCGAGGGGGCGATCCACTCCGAGCACATGACGATGGAGCGCCCCGACGTGATCCGCCTGGTCAGCTACGTGCGGGTGCCGCGCGAGGCGCACAGGCGCAAGATCACCCGCCGCGCCGTGCTTGCCCGCGACAGCTGGACCTGCCAGTACTGCGGCTCGACCAAGTCGGGGCTGACCGTCGACCACGTGATCCCGCGCAGCCGCGGCGGCAAATCGGTCTGGGGCAACATCGTCGCCGCCTGCGCGAGCTGCAACCGGCGCAAGGGCAACCGCCTTCCCCACGAGATCGAGATGCACCCGAAGAAGTCCCCGAAGGCGCCCGGGCCGGGCATCTTCATCCAGGTCGCGAGCCCGAAGGTGCCGCCCACCTGGCAGCAGTACTTACCGGCTGCGGCCTAGCCCCTCGGGTAGGAACCCAGGATCCGCACGCTCTCGGCCTTCGCCCGCAGCGCCTCCAGCGCTGCCGCCACCGGCTCGTCGTCCAGCGCCCCTTCGAGGTCGCAGAAGAACATGTAGCGGCCGAGGCCCTGGCGCAGCGGGCGTGACTCGATCCGGCTGAGGTTGACGCCGCGGGACGAGAACTCCTGCAGCGCCTCGACCAGGGCGCCGGGATGGTCGGCTCCGAGCTCGGAGAAGACCAGCGAGGTCCGGTGCGGGCCGCCGCCCTCGGGCATGGCGCCGGCGGGCGCGATCCAGACGAAGCGGGTCACGTTGTCGGGGCTGTCCTCGATCCCCTCCCGCAGGACCGTGCAGCCGTAGCGCTCCGCCGCCGCGCGGGCGCCGATCGCCGCCCAGGGACGCACCGACTCGCCGACCATGCGCACCGCCTCAGCCGTGCTGCTGACGCTGCGTCGTTCGACCCCGGGCAGGTTCTCGCGCAGGAAGCCGGCGCACTGGGCGAGCGGCTGTGGGTGGGAGAGGATCGCCGCGACCTGATCCAGCCCGACCCCGTCGCGGGCGATCAGGTGCGCGTGGACGCGGAAGTCGTACTCGCCGGCGATCGTCACCGCCTCGGTGTCGAAGGCGAGCGTGTCGAGCGTGCTCCGTACCGAGCCCTCGATCGAGTTCTCGAAAGGAACCAGCGCCCGCTCCGCCTCGCCCCGCTCGACCGCCACGATCGCGTCATGAATGGTCGCCGTCCGCAAAGCCTCAATCTCAACCCCGCCACCTGTCGCCTCGTGCAAGGCGTCTTCGGTGAAGGTGCCCGCCGGCCCTAGGAATGCGATCTTCATCTGAACTGGAAGGGTATGGCTCGGATCAGGCGCCTCGGAGCCTCATTCGAACACAACCGTGTAAGTGGCTTCGTTGTTTTCCGCCACTTCCTCGCCCGGCACCGGCTCCGCTTCCACTTCCAGCGTCGCTTCGCCTTTCGGCGTCGAGGGCAGTGCGATCGTCACCGTTTCTTCCGCCCCGGCTTCGATGCTGCTGATGTCGCCCTGCAGCGTTTTGCCGTTGACGGTGACCGAGACCGTGACCCCGTTCTCGGTCGATTCGCCCTGGTTCTGCACGGTGACTTCAACTTCGGGCGTTTCTTCGACGATCACGGAGGTCGTGCCTTCCGGCGTCAGATCGGTGCCGTTGAGCGCGGTGCCGAGCAGGCCCAGGCCGTGCACTCCCGGGGTCGCAGCCGAGCTGGCGCCGCTGACCGAGCCGAGCGCGTCGGCAACGGCGTTCTCGTCGAGCCACTGCGTGCCGTCGGGCAGGAAGACGCTCTTCGGAACGTCCTCGCCTTCGATCCCGTTTTCGGCCAGCACCCCGTCGATCTCGGGCCGCACGATCGTCGCGTAGAGCACGTCGGCGGCCATCAGCTTCGCCATCTGATTGGCGATCGCCGCGGTCGCTTTTTTCGAGCCGACGTCGCCCAGCGCGGTGCTCAGTTTTTCCGCGATCACGGTCATCGCGCCGCCGCGCAGTTCGTAGACGAGTTCCAGGTCTTGCTGCGCGTCGCTCATATCGCCCGGCGTGTCGAGCGCGTCGACCCGGGCCTCGTAGTTGTCCATCGCGCTGCGGTCGGCGTTGACCTGATCGACGAAGTCGGTGACCGAGATCTCACCCGGGTTGGAGAGCTTTTCGAAGAAGGACTTGCTCGTCTGGTCGGTCTCTTCGACGATTTGGGTGACGTTGCCGGCGTAGTCGCTGAGCGCGCGGTTCTTGCGCGCGTCGAGGCAGCCGCGTACGCCAAGCACGAGCAGGATCAGGGCCAGCAGCCCGGCGCCGAGCGCGAGGCCGCGCCGCAGCAGGATCTGCTGCCGTTCGGGACGGCGTTGGGGTCGCGGTCGGCGCCCCTGCCCGGATGCCAGGGAATCCTCCAAGTAGCAGGCAGTATGTCGCAGGAGGAAGCGGAATTGCGGCGAAGTCGAACCATGCATTGATCGGTTCTCTCGTCCTCAACCGCTTTCTGATCGAGCGCCGCATCGGCAGCGGTGGCTTCGGCGTCGTCTACGAGGCCTGGGACGGGCGGCTGGAGCGCACCGTCGCGGTCAAGGCGATCGAGTCGAGCGGGGAGGCCGGGCGGCGGGTGATGCGCGAGGCCCAGGCCGCGGCGCGGCTCAACCACCCCGGCATCGTCACCCTCTACGAGATGGGGGAGGAGGACGGCAACGCGTTGCTGGTCACCGAGCTGGTCGATGGCTCGACCCTGGCTGACCTGGGTCGCGACGACGCGCTCAGCGACCGCGAGGTCGGCGAGATCGGCGCCGACCTCTGCGAGGCGCTCGACCACGCCCACTCGCGCGGCGTCGTCCACCGCGACATCAAGCCGCAAAACGTGCTCGTCGTCCCCGAGGGCGAGTTCCGCGCCAAGCTGATGGATTTCGGGGTCGCCCGGCTCGCCGACGCCGCCGCGCTGACCGCGCCGGGCGATGTCGTCGGGACGCTCGCATACATGGCGCCCGAGCAGGCCGAAGGCCGCGCCGCCGGCCCCGAGGCCGACGTCTACTCGTTGGCCCTGACCCTGTACGAGTGCTGGAGCGGTGAGAACCCCAACCGCCGCTCGACGCCGGCGGCAACCGCCCGCGCGATCGGCGGCCGTCCCCGCTCGCTGCGCCGCCTCCGCCCCGACCTTCCCCGCGAGCTCAGCGAGACAATCGACGCGGCCCTGCAGGCGCGACCCGCGCGGCGGCCACAGCTGGAAGAGCTGGGTGGCTCGATCGAGGACTCGCTCGGGCAGCTCGCAGACGAGGTGCCCGAGTCGCGCGCTCCCTTCGGGCTGCGGGCCGGCGCCCTGGGAGCCGCCGCCGCGCTCGGCGCCTGGCTCGCGATCGGCCACGGCACCTTCATCCCCTAGGCCACTCGACCTCTAGGATTTCCCGATCAGCGTCCTACGCAGCCTCGAGAGTCGGATCGAAGGCCTCGTCGAGGGGGTGTTCAGCCGCGCCTTCAGCTCGGAGGTGCAGCCGGTCGAGCTCGCCCGCAAACTGGCCAAGGAGATGGACTCGCACAAGACCGCCGGCGTCGCCCGTGTCTACGTGCCCAACGAGTACACGGTCTACCTCTCGGAAAAGGACCGCAGCCGGCTCGAAGGCTACGAGCGCTCGCTGGAACAGGAGCTCTCCGGATACCTGCTCGAGCACGCACGGCGGCGCAGCTACGACCTGCTCACCCGACCGACTGTCTCCTTCGAGACCGACGAGCGCCTGCGGCTGGGCGAGTTTGGGATCCAGCCGCGCATGGTCAAGCCTCCGGCCCATGAGGGTGAGGCGCCGCGGCAGGGGGAGGAGGGCCACACGATGGTCTACTCGGCGGTCCGCGACGCCCCGCTGCGTGAGCAGTCGCCCCCCCGCTCGAGCCGCCCCGCGCCGCAGCCGCGCGGGGTCGTGGTCGTCGATGACCGGCGCTACGTGCTCGACTCCACCCGTTCGACGATCGGCCGCTCGCGCGATGCCGACTGCGTCCTGCGCGACCCCAATGTCTCCCGCCACCACGCCGAGCTGCGGCGCTCGCCGGACGGGGCGTGGACGATCGCCGACCTCGGCTCGACCAACGGGATCAAGGTCAACGGCCGCCGCGTCGGCTCGACCCGGCTCAAGGCGGGCGACGAGGTCACGATCGGCACGACCACCTTCAGGTTCGAGATCGAGCCATGAGCGCGAAGCGAACAAGCATCGCAATCTGATTCTTTGCGCAGTGAGCGAAGCGCGAAGCAGTGATGTGCGCCTCGGTTGGCTCTAGGGTGCCGGGGGTGGATTACGACCCGATCAGCGTGGCTTTGAAGTTCGGCTTTCTGGCCGTCCTCTACCTCTTCCTGCTCTGGATCGCGCGCAGCGCGCTCAAGGATCTGCGCGGCACGGTCGCGCCCGCGCCGGACGCGACCGGCTTCCACCCGGTGCCCGCCTACGACACCGCGGCCGGGGGCGACGCCTGGCTGGTCGCGCAGCGCGGCGGCGGGCTTGGCGAAGGCGAACGCTTCGACCTGATCGGCGGGCTCTCGATCGGGCGCTCGCAGGAGGCCGACGTGCGGATCGACGACCGCTACGCCTCCGGCCTGCACGCGAGGATCTTCTCGCGCGACGGGCGCGCCTACGTCGAAGACATGAGCTCGACCAACGGCACCCTGCTCAACGACGCTTCCCTGCACGGCGAGGCGGAGCTGGTCGACGGCGACGTCGTGCGGATCGGCGATACCGAGTTCAGATTCGAGGCCGGGGGTTAGGGTGCTGCGCGTCGACGACCAGGCCTTCCGCACCGACACCGGGCGGCAGCGCAGCGAGAACGAGGACTCGCTCTTCGTGCGCGCGCCGATCTTCGTCGTCGCCGACGGCATGGGCGGCGCCCAGGCCGGCGAGGTCGCTTCCAAGACCGCCGCCGACGCCTTCGACCGCGACCTTCCCGAGGCGCCCTCCGCGCAGTTCCTGCGGGAGACGATCGAGGGCGCCAACCGCAGCATCCATGAGCTGGCGCGTGCCGATCCGTCCAAGGCGGGGATGGGGACGACGATCACGGCGGCGATCGTCGAGGCGCAGAAGGAAGAGGTCGGGATCGGCCACGTCGGCGACAGCCGCGCCTACCGACTGCGCCGCGGCAAGCTCGAGCGGCTGACCCGCGACCACTCGCTGGTGGAGGAGATGCGGCGCAAGGGGCAGATCACCGATGCGCAGGCGGAGGAGCACCCGCAGCGCTCGATCATCACCCGCGCGCTGGGGCCCGAGCCCGAGGTCGAGGTTGACGTGCAGACCGTGCCGGCGGCCCCCGGCGATGTCTTCCTGCTCTGCTCCGACGGACTGACGACGATGGTCAACGAGGAGCGCATCGCCTCGGTCCTCTCCGCGACCACCTCGATGCGCGAGGCCGTGCGCACGCTGGTCGACGAGGCCAACGCGGCCGGCGGCCGCGACAACATCACGGCGCTCGCATTCCGCCTCGGCGATGCCACCGCTCCGCTCGGGGAGCGGCCCGAGGACGCGACGCTGGTTGGCGTTGCGGCCGAGGAGGGCGGGCTGACGGCGACCGAGGTGCGCCGCCGCGCCGCCGCCGAGGCAGCGCGCGAACGGCGCGACCGGCCCACCGCGAAGCCCCGCCGACGGCTGCGCACGGCGGCGAAGGCGCTCGCGGTGATCGCGATCCTCGCCGCAGTGGCCCTCGGCGCCTGGTACGGCAACCGCCAGGTCTGGTTCCTCGGCAGCGACGACAGCGGCCGTGTCTCGCTCTACCGCGGCTTGCCCTACGAACTTCCCTTCGGCGTCCAGCTCTACAGCGAGCGCTACGCCAGCCCGGTCCAGGCCGACGCGCTCTCGCGCAAGCGCCGCGAAGCGGCCACCGACCACGAGATCCGCTCGCGCGCCGACGCCGTCTCGCTGATCGAAGACATCGAACGCAGCCAGGGAGTGCCTTGAGGTCGGCGCGGAACCGGGAGCTATTTGCTCTCGTCCCGGTGGCGCTCCTGCTCAGCGCCGGCTTCGCCGCCGTCTTCGCCCAGGAGAACACCCGGCTCGGCGATGCCAGCCTGGTCTATGGCGCCTACTTCTTCGCGATCTGCCTCGCCACGCACGTCTATCTACGCCTGCGCCTACCCGACGCGGACCCCTACCTCTTCCCGCTGGTCGCCCTGCTGACCGCCTTCGGTCTGGTGATGATCTACCGCATCGACGCGGGCCTCGCCCGCGACCAGGCCAACTGGTTCGTGCTCGGTCTCGTCCTCTTCGCGGCGACGATCCACTTTCTGCGCGACTACGACGTGCTCGAGCGCTACCGCTACACGATCGCCGGCGCCGGCCTGCTCTTGCTCCTGGCGCCGCGCCTGCCCGGGATCGGCCAGCAGGTCAACGGCGCCTACCTCGGGGTCAAGCTCGGCCCGCTCGCCTTCCAGCCGGCCGAGTTCGCGAAGATCTGCATCGTCGTCTTCCTCGCCAGCTACCTGCGTGAGCACCGCGAGGTGCTGATCGTCGGCGCGCGGCGGATCCTTGGTGTGACCCTGCCGCCGCTCAAGCACCTCGGGCCGCTGCTGGTCGTCTGGGGGGCCTCGATGTTCATGCTCGTCTTCATTCGCGACCTGGGCAGTTCGCTGATGTTCTTCGCCGCCTTCCTCGCGCTGCTCTACGTCGCCACCGGGCGGCTCTCCTTCGTCGTCATCGGCATGGGCATGTTCCTGGTCGGCGCCTGGTTCTTCGCCTCAACCGTCCCCCACGTGCACGACCGGGTCGAGATCTGGCTCGACCCCTACAGCGATCCGGGGGAAACCGGGTACCAGATCCTGCAGTCGATCTTCGCCCAGGCCGACGGCGGCATCTTCGGCACGGGCTTCGGCCAGTCGCTGATTACGATCCCCGGAACCAACGACGCCCTGCTGCCGGCAGCGCAGACCGACACGATCTACTCGCTGATCGTCAACGAGGTCGGCCTCTTCGGCGCCTGTGGCGTGGTCCTGATCTACCTGATGACCGCGGCGCGCGGCTTCAAGATCGCGCTGCTTGCCGACGACGGCTTCTCGAAGCTTCTGGCAACCGGGTTGACCGCGGTCTTCGCATTCCAGGCCTTCGTGATCATCGGCGGCGTCACCCGGGTGATCCCGCTGACCGGCGTCACCCTGCCCTTCATCAGCTACGGCGGCAGCTCGATCGTCGCCAACTTCGTCCTGCTCGCGCTGCTGTTGTTGATCTCCGACCGCGCGCGCCGCGAGGCGAAGGCGCCGCGCGGCGCCTTCGCCCTGGAGGGGAGCTGACCCGGTGAACCGCCAGATCGTCCAGCTCTTCGGCCTCACCGTCATCCTCTTCGCGATCCTGATCGCGTTCACCTCGTGGTGGTCGGTCTTCGACGCGCGGGCGCTGAAGGACAAGACGGTCAACGCGCGTCCACTGCTCGAGCAGCAGAAGATCAAGCGAGGCCGCATCCTCGCCGCCGACGGAACCGTGCTCGCCCGCTCGGTGCCAAAGGGGCGTGGCGAGGCGCTGCGCTACGTCCGCCGCTACCCGGACGGGACGCTGTACGGGCACCCGATCGGCTACAGCTTCGCGCGCCAGGGGGACAGCGAGTTCGAGAAGTTCCACAACGACGAGCTCGTCGGCGAGGGCTCGGAGTTCAGCTCGATCCTCGACGAGCTGCGCGGCCGCGACCAGGAGGGCAACGACGTCGTCACCAATATCGACGCCGAGGCGCAGCGGGTGGCGCTGGCCGACCTCGAAGCGGCCGGCTTCGGCGCCGTGGTCGCGCTCGAGCCGCGCAGCGGCCGCGTGCTGGTGATGGCCTCGAATCCGGCCTACGACCCCAACCGGGTCCCGTTCGAACTCTCCGAGCTGAACGCGAACGAGCTGGAAGCGCCGCTGCTCAACCGCGCCACCCAGGGCCAGTATCCGCCGGGCTCGACCTTCAAGGTCGTCACCGCTGCGGCGGGCCTCGACAGCGGTGCGATCACGCCCGAGACGACGATCGACGCGCCGGGCACGATCGAGGTTCAGGGGCAGCCGCTCTCCAACGACTTCGACCAGGACTTCGGCTCGATCGCGCTCGACACGGCGCTGACCAACTCGGTCAACACCTGGTTCGCCCAGCTCGGCGAGCAGCTCGGCACCGAGACGCTGTTCGAGTACATGGACGCCTTCGGCTTCGGCTCGACTCCGGCGATCGATCTGCCCTCAAGCCAGGTCTACAAGAGCGGTGTCTTCGCCGACGGCGAGCTGCTCGGGCGCAACGACCCGGTCGACATCGCCCGCGTCGCCTTCGGCCAGGAGCGACTGGCGGTGACGCCGTTGCAGATGGCCGAGGTCGCGGCCGCGGTCGCCAACGACGGTGAGCTGATGAAGCCGCAGATCTGGAGCCGCGTGGTCGACCCCGACGGCCGTGTCACCGACCGCCTCGATCCCTCCCGCTACAGCCGGCCGATCGACGAGCAGACGGCGGCCGAGCTGACCACGGCGATGGAAGGCGTGGTCGCCGAAGGGACCGGGACCAACGCGGCGATCCCGGGCGTGCCGGTCGCCGGCAAGACCGGCACCGCGGAAACGCCGTTCAACGACACCTGCGGCGGCGGCAGCGAAGAGAACCAGGCCTGGTTCATCGGCTTCGCGCCGGCCGACGACCCGCAGGTAGCGATCGCGGCGACGGTCGAGTGCACGACCGCCTTCGGCGGCGACATCGCGGCGCCGATCTTTCGCGACGTGGCCGAAACGATCATCGACAACGAGGGGAGCTGACAGTGCCGCCAGAAGTCGGCGAGGGAAGCACAATCGACGGCCGTTACCGGCTGCTGCGCCGGATTGGATCCGGCGGGATGGCCGATGTCTGGCTGGCCGAGGACCCGCACCTTCAGCGCCGCGTCGCGCTCAAGATCCTGCACCGCCGCTTCGCTCAGGATCGCGAGTTCGTCGAGCGCTTCCGCCGCGAGGCCGAGGCCGCCGCCAGCCTCTCCCACCCCAACATCGTCGCCGTCTACGACCGCGGTGACATCGAAGGCACCTACTACATCGCGATGCAGCTGCTCGAGGGCCGCTCGCTGAAGGAGCTGATCGACCAGGGGCTTGCACCTGAGCAGTCGGCGGGGCTGATCCGCCAGGTGCTGGAGGCGGCCGGCTTCGCGCACCGCAACGGCGTCGTCCACCGTGACCTGAAGCCGCAGAACGTGATCGTCGACGATGCGGGCAAGGCGACCGTGACCGATTTCGGCATCGCCCGCGCCGGCGCCTCGGAGATAACCCAGGCGGGCTCGGTGATGGGCACGCCGCACTACCTCTCGCCCGAGCAGGCCCAGGGCCAGGCGGTGACCGCGGTCTCCGACCTCTACTCGATCGGCGTGATCCTCTACGAGGCGCTGGCCGGACGGGTCCCGTTTGAGGCCGAGTCGGCCGTGGCGATCGCGATGAAGCAGGTCTCCCATACGCCGCAGAGGCCGAGCTCGCTCAACCCGGCGGTCTCGCCGTCGCTCGACGCGGTCGTGATGCGGGCGCTGGAGAAGGACCCCGGCCGCCGCTTTCAGAACGCCGCCGCCTTCATCGCCGCCCTCGACGCGGCGCTGCGCGACCCGAACGCGGTCGGCGGCGGGACCGCTGCCTTTGCGCCGCTGCCGCCGCCGGTGGCCGGGCCCGAGGAGGCTGCCGCCGAGGAGGAGCGGCGGCGACGCAAGCTGTGGACGGCGCTCGCCGTCGCCGCGGTGCTGATCGGCCTTCTGGCCGGCTTCGCCCTCACCCGCGACACCGAGACCGACGTGCCCGGCGTCACCGGCAACCAGCTCGGCGTGGCGATCTCGCTGCTCGAACAGAACGGCTTCAAGGTCGGCGACATCGACCGCGTGCAGCGCCAGGTGGCCGCCAACACCGTGCTCGAGCAGGACCCGCCGTCGGGCAACGCCTCGCTCGAGTGCGCCGTGCTCAGCTTCTTCTGCTCGAAGCCGAAGGTCGGGCTGACCGTCAGCGCCGGCCCCGGCAGTGGCAAGGTCCCCGGTGGGCTGGCGGGGACGAGCCAGGGCGAAGCCGAAGAACAGGTGGAAGAGGCCGGCTTCGTCGCGCAGGTCGTCAAGGCCAACTCGGAATCGGTCGAAGCCGGCCTGGTGATCCGCACCAGCCCCTCGGGCGGCTCGACCGCGACGCGCGGCTCGACCGTCGTGCTGACCGTCTCCCGGGGCCAGAAGGAAGTCAGGGTGCCGGTGCTCGTCGGCGCCCAGCGCTCGCTGGCCGTGCAGCAGATCCGCGGCCGCGGGCTCAGCCCCAGCGTCGCCGAAGAAGAAAGCTCGAAGCCGGCGGGCGAGGTGATCGCCCAGTCGCCCAGCGCCGGCTCCGAGCTGCCGCGCGGCTCGACCGTCTCGATCGTCGTCTCGAAGGGCGAAAAGCAGGCGCGGGTCCCGAACACGATCGGCCGCGAACGCAGAGAAGCGGTCGAAGCGCTGCGCGAAGCCGGCCTCGAGCCCTCGGTCAGCGAAGAGGAAACCGAAGTGCCCTCACAGGTCGGCCGGGTGATCGATCAGTTCCCGCCGCCGGGGGCTGAAGTCGAACCCGGCTCGACGGTGACGCTGACGGTCGGCAAGCGGGCGGCGGAAAGCGAAGCGGCGGAATGAAGGTCGCGGTTCTCTGCGGTGGCCGCTCCTCCGAGCACGACGTCTCGCTGCGCTCCGGCGCGGCGGTGGCGCGCGGCCTCGAGCAGGCCGGCCACGAGGCGCTACTGGTGACGATCGCCCGCGACGGCGGCTGGAGCTATCGCGGCGCACCGGTTGAGCTGCTGCCGGCCGCCGGCCTGTTCGGAGCCGACGCCGCCTTCCCGGCCCTGCACGGCCCCTTCGGCGAGGACGGAAGTGTGCAGGGGGTGCTCGAGTGGCTCGACCTGCCCTACGTCGGCTCCGACGTGCTCGCCTCGGCGATCTGCATGGACAAGCTGACGCTGAAGCGCCTCTTCGCCCACGCCGGCCTGCCGCAGGTCGCATTCGCCGCCGCGGGGGAGGAGGGGTGGCGCGAGCGCTGCGAGTCGATGGGCCTGCCGCTCTGGGTCAAGCCCTCGCGGCTCGGCTCCAGCGTCGGGATCAGCAAGGTCGAGGGCCTGGGGGAGGAGCTCGACGCCGCCGTCAGCCTCGCCCGCCGCCATGACCCGCGGGTGATCGTCGAGGCGCACGCCACCGGGCGCGAGGTCGAGTGCTCGCTGCTCGGCAACGAGCGGCCCGAGGCCTCGCTGCCCGGTGAGGTCGTCGCCCACGGCGACTGGTACGACTACGAGACCAAGTACAGCGACGGCGGCATGGAGCTGATCGCCCCGGCGCCGCTCGACCCCGAGCAGACCGCGCGCCTCCAGGAGCTGGCGCTGGAGGCCTTCCACCTCGGCGGCTGCGCCGGCCTCGCCCGCTGCGACTTCTTCGTCGAGCCCGATGGCAGGATCCTCGTCAACGAGGTCAACACGATGCCCGGCTTCACCGAGACCAGCGTCTACGCCAAGCTCTGGGAGGCCACCGGCCTCGCCTACCCCGATCTCTGCAACCGCCTGCTCGACCTCGCAATCGACCGCCACGCCAAAGCCCGCTCGCACGAGTTCTAGGCCGGCGGCTCAGCCCAGCAGCTCGATGTCTGAGATCTCGATCTGGTAGCGGCCGGCCTGGTCGCGGGCTTCGGAGGCCTTGGTGAACCAGAGCAGGAAGTAGGTCGAAGGCTGGGGGACGCTGAGGGCGATTTCCTGGGTTTCTCCGGCGTCGCTGACTTCGCCGACCCGTTCGTCCCAGCCGGAGAGCTCCGAGGGGGGGCCGGCGGGGGCGGCGTAGATCTGGGCGTCCCAACCGGGCGTCGGCGTGCGGACGATCATCCGCCGCGGGGTCGCCGGCGAGGTGGTGCTGACGTAGACGCCGACGCCCGGGTCCGGGCCGGTCTTGGTGCCGCCGAAATCGGCCGAGTCGTAGTGCTCGGTTTCCCAGGCGGTGCCGGTCGGGTCACCGTCGGCGGCGAGTTCGACCTTGCTGCCGACCTCCTCTTCGTCGCCCTGCGGGTCGTAGTCGGTCGCGGCGGAGATCGTGACCGCGCCGCCCTTGCCGTCGTTGGCTCCACCACCCCCGATGTCGCCGCCCGAGATCAGCTGTACAGCAAGCAACGCGCCTCCGGCGACCAGCAGCAGCAGCACGATCGCCGCCCAGGACCAGCGCGCCCGGCCGGAGAGCTTGCGCTGTGGAGGCGGCACCGCGTCGAGCACGCTGGTCGCCTCGCCGGTGGTCGAGCCCGCCCGCGCCGCCTCGACCTCGAGCGCGGTCTCGAGGTCGTCGATCATCTCGGCGACGGTCTGGTAGCGCTCGTCCGGGTTCTTCGCCGTCGCTCGCTCGACCACGAGCGCCACCGCGGCCGAGGCCTCCGAGCGCCGGCGCTGCACGTCGGGCAGTTCCTCGTTGACGTGTTTCATCGCCACCCCGACCTGGCTGTCGGCGTGGAAGGGGACCTGGCCGACGAGCATCTCGTAGAGGACGACGCCGAGCGAGTAGATGTCCGAGCGGATATCGATGTCCTTGCCCATCGCCTGCTCGGGGGCGACGTAGTCGGTGGTGCCGAGCACGCGGCCGGTCGCCGTGACGCCCTCCTGTTCGAGCTGGCGCGAGATGCCGAAGTCGGTCAGCTTCGCCCGCCCCTCCTCGTCGATCAGCACGTTCTGCGGCTTGATGTCGCGGTGGACCATGTTGCGCGAGTGGGCGACGCTGAGCCCGCGCGCGACCTCGATCGCATAGGCGATCGCCTCCTGCGTGTCGAGCGCGCCGACCCGGCCGATCCGCTGCTTCAAGGTCTCGCCCTTGACGTATTCGAAGACGATGTAGGGGTGGCCACCGTCCTCGCCCGCGTCGATCACGGCGACGACGTTGGGGTGGGTCAGCTTGGCGACGGCGCGCGCCTCCTGGCGAAAGCGCTGCAGCTGGTCCTCCTGCTCGGACATCTCGCGGTGCATGACCTTGACCGCGACCGGCCGGTCGAGCGTGTCGTCGCGGGCGAGGTAGACGGTCGACATGCCGCCGCTGCCCAGTTTCGCCTCCAGCCGGTAGCGGCCGGAGAGCACGGTTCCGATCATCGAGCTGGAGGGAGGTGAGCTCATCTACGTCGTACAGATGATCCTTCTACCGCACGGCCGATTCTCTTGGCCTCCGGGTAGTGGCGGCGCAGCGAATCGACCGCGGCCGCCTCGTCCTCGGCGGCGACCACGCAACAGAGGCCGCAGCCCATGTTGAAGACCTCGTGCATCTCCTCGTCGGGGACGGAGGCGCGCTCCCGGATCAGCTCAAAGACGGGGGGGACGGGGAGCGGTGCGTCGATCTCGTAGCCGACATCGGCGGCGAGGCGATCGAGGTTCCGCAGCCCGCCCGAGGTGATGTGGGCGAGGCCGCGCACGTCGACCTCCGAGCGCAGCAGCTCGAGCACCGGCTTGACGTAGATCTCGGTCGGCTCGAGCAGGACGTCGCCGAGCGGGCGGCCGAGGCGGCCTTCCGGGTCCGCGTCGAGCGGCAGGCCGCCGAGTGCCTGGCGGGCGAGCGTGTAGCCGTTGGAATGGATACCCGAGGAGGGCAGGCCGACGACCGCGTCACCGGGCTGCACCGCCGAGCCGTCGACGATCGCGTCGAGCGCGACGGTGCCGAAGCAGGCCCCGGCGACGTCGAAGCCGCGCACCATGTCGCCGAGCTGGGCGAGCTCGCCGCCGGGGATCTCGACCCCGGCCAGTTCGGCGCCGCGCGCCAGGCCGACCCCGATCTGCTCGCAGACCTCGGGGTCGGCGCGCTCGATCGCGATGTAGTCGAGCATCGCCAGCGGCTCGGCGCCGACGCAGATCACGTCGTTGACGTTCATCGCCACGCAGTCGATCCCGACCGTGTCGAAGCGGCCGAGCTGCTCGGCGAGCAGCAGCTTGGTGCCGACCCCGTCGGTCGAGAGCGCGATCCCGAGCCGCTCGTCGAGCTTGATCACGCTGGCGTAATGGCCGGGCAGCGGCACCTGCCGCGAGGGCCGCCCCAGCTCGATCGCCCCCAGCGCCCGCACCAGCCCGGCGACGGCGGAGTCCGCCGCCCCCTGGTCGACCCCGGCCTGCGAGTAGGCGTCCGTGTCGCTCACACCGGCGATTCTTTCAGGCGGGTCGGGTTTCAATTCCCAATTAACTCCCAGTTTCTCCAAATTCGGGAATTGACTGCTATCGACGGAGTTTTAGGAGCACCATCGTCGCCAAGCCCGCACGATACGCCGCGTAGGGCCAGAGCGCGCGGTCGCGCTCGACCAGGTCGATCAGGCGCTGGGAGGCGAGGGTCGAGGCGAAGGAGGCGGCGACGCCGATCGCCATCGATCGGCGCAGCGCGGGGGAGGCGCCGCGACGGCGCAGGCGCTCGGCCTTGAGCGCGGTGGCGCCGACGATGAGCGGCAGCGCGATCGTGCGCGAGAGCAGGTTGGCCTGGTCGCGCGAGAAGCGCCGCCAGCGGGCGGCGGCAAGCGTGATGCCGTTGCGCGAGACGCCCGGGGCCAACGCCGCCGCCTGCGCGACGCCGAGCGCGATCCCGTCCGCCGCGGTGGCCTCGCCCTCGCCGCGCTGCTGCGGCCGGGTGTCGGCAAGGGCCATCGCCGCCGCGCCGGCGAGCAGGCCGATCGCGGTCGCCTTCGGGCCGCCAAGCCGCCGCTCGATCGGTCGCTCCAACGTGTAGCCGACGATCGCCGCCGGCAGGAAGGAGAGGCCGAGCAGCAGCGCCCGGTGCGCGTCGAAGGAGCGCAACTCGGCGACGATCTCCCGCCGCTGGCCGATCAGCAGCGCCGCCGCGGCGCCACCGTGCAGCGCCACCTCGAAGCTCTTGCGGACCTCCGGGTCGAGCCGCTCCCAGTCCCAGCCGGCGAGCCAGGGCAACAGCACGATGTGGGCCGAGGAGGAAACCGGCAGCAGCTCCGCCGGGCCCTGGACGATGCCCAGCGCGATCGCCCGGGGGGCGGGGATGGCGTCGCTCAGGGCGTCTCCGGGGCGCTGCCGTTGCCGCGTCGGCGCCGGATCAACAGGTAGATCGCGCCGGCGACCGCGGCGACGACGACGGCGTAGTCGAGATAGTGCAGGTGGCCGCGCCACTGCTCCCAGTTCTCGCCCACCGCCTGGCCGACCAGCGCCAGCATCAGCACCCAGGGGATGCAGCCGAGCAGCGTCAGCGCGGTGAAGCGCCAGAAGGGCATCTTGGCGATTCCGGCAGGCAGCGAGATGAAGGTGCGGATGATCGGCAGCATGCGGGTGAAGAAGACGGTCGCGTCGCCGTAGCGCTCGAACCAGTCGTCGGCCCATTTGAGGTATTTGGGCGGCACGTGGATCAGCCGGTTCTTTTCGAGCAGGTCGAGGCGGGCGTAGTAGCCGACCGCGTAGGCCGCCCAGGAGCCGACCAGGTTGCCGAGCACGCCGGCGGCGACGACGCCGAACAGCGAGAGGTCGCCGGCGGCGACGCTGGAGCCGGCGAAGAGCATGATCGCCTCGCTCGGCACCGGCAGGCAGGCCGACTCAAGCGCCATCAGGATGAAGACAGCGGGCAGGCCGGTGGTGCCGATGAAATCGGTCCCCGCGTTGACGATCGGGTCGAGGAAGAAGTCGGTGATGCTGGCGAGCAGGAGCATGCGGGAAGCGGGGATTGTAGGGAGAGCGCCGCACAACATCTAAACTCGCCCCGTCTTGATGCGCTGGTTGAACCACCCCGTGTATCGCAATCGGGTTCTGCAGATGGCGGCCGACGCGGCCCTGGTCGCGCTCGCCTTCTACCTGGCATTTCGCCTGCGCTTTCTCGACGAAGGCCTGCCGGGGCGCTACGAGACCCTCTTCCTGCAGGCGGTCGGCTTCGTAGTCGTCGGCAAGCTCGCGGTCTTCGCCGCCTTCGGCCTCTACGAGAAGTGGTGGCGCTACGTCAGCGGCCGCGACTTCCTCACGATCGCCCGCGCCGTTGCCGTCGCCAGCGCCCTGCTCGTCGTCGTCTTCACCGTGATCCAGCCCTTCGAGTACGGGCTGCCGCGCTCGGTCGCGGTGATGGACTTCATGCTCACCCTCTTCCTGATCGCCGGCGCCCGACTCGCCGTGCGGCTGATCGTCGAGCGCCCGACCCACGGGCACCGGCTGCCCAAGCACGAGGTGCTGGTGGTCGGCGCCGGCTCCGGCGGGCAGATGGTCGTGCGCGAGATGCACCTCAACCCCAACCTGGGCGCGACCGCGATCGGCTTCCTCGACGACGACGCGCGCAAGCGGGGGATGCGGATGCTCGGCCTCAAGGTGCTGGGGACGACGGCGCAGATCGAGCAGATCCTCGACGAGACCGAACCGGATGAGGTGGTGATCGCGATCCCCTCGGCGCCGGGAACGCTGCGCGGCCGGGTCGTCGCCGCCTGCCGCGGGCGCGAGATCCGCGTCCGCACCCTGCCGACGGTCTTCGAGCTGCTGCGCGGTGGTGTGCAGCTGAACAAGCAGCTGCGCGAGGTCCAGGTCGAGGACGTGCTCGGCCGCGACCCGATCGTGGTCGAGCTCGACCGCGTCGGCGCCTACCTGCGTGACCGCATCGTCCTCGTCACCGGCGCCGGCGGCTCGATCGGCTCCGAGCTCTGCCGCCAGATCGCCCGCGTCGGCCCCCGCCTGCTGGTGCTGCTCGACCACGCCGAGGACAACCTCTTCGAGATCGAGCGCGAGCTGATCGACGAGCGCCATTTCTCCAACGTCGAGGCGGTGCTCGCCGACTGCAAGGAGCCGCACCGGATGCTGGAGACGATGCAGCGCTTCAAGCCCAACGTCGTCTTCCACGCAGCCGCCTACAAGCACGTGCCGCTGATGGAGTCGAACCCGCTGGAGGCGGTGCGCAACAACGCGATCGCGACCCGGATCACGGCCGAGACCGCGGCGGCATCGGAAGTCGAGCGTTTCGTGCTCGTCTCGACCGACAAGGCGGTCAACCCGAAGACGGTGATGGGCGCCTCCAAGGCGATGGCCGAGTGGATCGTCGAGACCGCCGGCCACAAGCATCCCGGCACCCGCTTCGCCAGCGTCCGCTTCGGCAACGTGCTCGCCTCCTCGGGCAGCGTCGTGCCGATCTTCCGCGGCCAGATCGAGCGCGGCGGCCCGGTCACCGTCACCCACCCCGAGATGACGCGCTACTTCATGACGATCCCCGAGGCGGTGCAGCTGGTGATCCGCGCCGGCGACATCGGCGCCGGGCGCGGCGAGGTCTTCGTCCTCGACATGGGCGAGCCGGTGAAGATCGTCGACCTCGCCAACAACATGATCCGCCTCGCCGGCTATGAGCCGGGGGCCGAGATCGCGGTCGAGTTCACCCAGCCCCGGCCGGGAGAGAAGCTGCACGAGGAGCTCTTCGGCGGCGGCGAGGATCTGCGGCCGACGGCGGCCAAGCGGATTCACCGGGCGGTGCGCGAGGCGCCGCTGGACCCCGAGTGGGTCGAGGCGACGCTGAACTCGCTCGAGCATCTGGTGATGGCCGGCGACGAGGCCAACCTGGCCGAACGCGTGGTCGGACTGATCACCGCGAAGGGCGACGCGGCGGCAGTCCCCTACGACGGATAGCCTCTCGCAGCCAACCCTTGGAGCTGCTGAAGGAAATAGGCGCTTTCGCGGGTCTGGTCGCGTTTCTCGGCCTGGCCGTGCTTGCCCTGCTCTCTTTTGCCCAGGGCCGCGACCTGCGGCGCCTGCGCGAGTGGGCGGGCTCGGCGCCCGAGCGCGACACCGAGCGCAAAGATGCGACCTCGGCCGCCGCGGCGGAGCGGGCCGAGGAGATGCGCAAGCTCGAAGAGGCGCGCGAGGCCGAGAAGCGCGCCGCCGACCAGCGCGAGCACCGCCGCGAGCGGCGCGACGCGGGGCTGCCCGAGCTGACCCGCAGCGAACGCCTGCGCGAGCGCTTCTCCGGCAGCGATGACGGCCACGGGGGAGGGCTCGACGGCCGTCTGGGCGAACCGCGCTACCTGATCGCGATCTTCGCTGTGCTCATCGTGGTTGCGGGCGGCATCGCCTTTGTGGTCCTCGGCAGCGGTGGAGACGAAGCCGGCGGCAAGGGCGGCAGGCAGGGCAAGCAGGCGCCGCGCTCGCTCGAGCCGAGCGAAGTCGAGGTCACGGTGCTCAACGGCACGGCCGTTGACGGGTTGGCCGGAACCTTCGGCGACATGGTCGAGCGCCGCGGCTACCAGCTCGGCGCGGTGACCAACAGCCGCTCCAGCTTCAGCGAAAGCGTGGTCATGTTCGACCAGGGCAACGCCCGGGCGGCGCGCCGGGTGGCCGATTCCCTGGAGATTTCCAAGGTGCAGCCGATGAACGCGGAGATCGCCTCGCTCGCGGCCGGCGCCCCGGTCGCGATCGTGATTGGCGAGGACAATGCCTCGACGGCGGGTTAGGGGTTCGTCTCACAAGGGCGAACGTCATGAGACGAACCCTTAGCCCGGCCGCGATCGTCTTCGCCCTGCTCGTCCTCGCCACGATCGCCGCCTTCGCCTGGTCGCAGCGGCTCAAGCGCGACCCGCTCGTGCTCGACCGGGTCAGCTTTGTCGCCGTGCCGCGCCTGCACCCGGACGCCCCGCCCGTCCGCGCCTTCACCCCCAACCGCGACTGCCGTTACGACCGCATCCGCATCCGCTTTCGCACGACCCGGTCCGACCGCGGCGACGTGCAGGTGGTGAAGCCGGGCGGAAAGGTGACCCTGACTCTCGCCCGCGATGCCTTCCTGAAGCGCTACACCTTCAACACCTTCTACTGGGACGGTCGCACCCGTGACGACGGCGTCGCTCCTCCGGGCCGCTACAAGTTGAGGGTGAAACTGCTGGGCCAGGGCCGCACCCTCGTCCCCGGCGGCGTGATGCGCCTGCATCGCTCCGCTCGCAATCCGCGGGGAGCGTGTCGCCGTTGACCCTCTCCGCCGCGGGAGTCCTGATCGCGGCCGCGGCGGCCGCCGGGTCGGTTCTGCTCGCGCCCGGCCGCCTGCGCGCCGCCGCGATGCTCCTCGCCCTCGCCCTCTTCCCGCTGCTGATCATCGGCGACCAGTGGAACTCCCCCCAGATCACGGACCTGCGCGACGAGCCTTTGCAGCTCATTGGCCTCGGCCTGGCCGCCGTCATCGGTGCCGTTCTTCTGGCGGCCGTCTTCTATCGCCGGCCGATCCTCCTACCGCTGGCAATCGTCGCCGCGCTTCCCTTCCGCGTCCCGCTCGAGTCCGGAGGGGATACCGCGAACCTCCTCGTCCCGCTGTACCTGGTGATCGCGGGGGGAGTGCTCTCCGCGGCGTCGCGCGAGTGGAGGGAGGGCCGGGGTGCCCCCCTGTGGGAACCGGCGAGCAGGGGCACCCCCCTCCGCGAACCCGCTCTGGGAGGGCCTCAAGGGTCCTTTTCGGGGGGAGCTCACAAGTTCGCCAAGGGGGGCACCCCTGCTCGCTTGCTGTCGATGGTCTTGGCCGGGGTCGTGCTCCTCTACGCACTGCAGACCCTGTATTCGCCCGACTTCTCGAAGTCGCTCCAAACCGCGTGCTTCTTTTTCGTGCCTTTTTCATTGGTCTACGCGCTGCTGCGCGACGTGGAGTGGGACAGGAAGCTGCTGGTCTTTGTGTTGTGGGTGGTGGCTGCGGAGGCGATTGTCTTCATGCTCGTGGGGTCGGTCGAGTACGTGGTGCGGGAGCTGTTCTGGAACGACCAGGTGATCCGGTCGAACGACTTCCACACCTACTTCCGTGTGAATTCGATCTTCTGGGACCCCAACATCTACGGCCGGTACCTGGCGCTGGTGATCGTCATTGCGATGGCCGCACTGCTGTGGGTCAGGGAGAGCAGGCAGCTTGCGTTGCTCACCGGGCTGGTGGCGGTTCTGTGGCTGGGGCTGGTCCCGACCTTTTCCCAGTCCAGCTTCACGGCGCTGCTGGTGGGACTCGCGGTCCTCGCAGCTCTGCGCTGGAGCTGGCGCTGGACGCTTGCGGCAGTTGGAGCCGGTGCAGTCTTGGCCGTGGCCGTAGTCATCTTCGCCGGCGGCGTCTCCAAGCTCAGCCCCGATCGCCTCAACGTCGACACCGGCGGGCGCACCAACCTCGCCTCCGGCGGCGCCAAGCTCTTCAGCCAGCGCCCCGTATGGGGCTACGGAGCCGGAAGCTTCCCCCGCGCCTACCGGGAGCACGCCGCCACCAAAAAGACCCCCGTCTCCGTCTCCCACACCGAGCCCGTCACCGTGGCAGCTGAGCAAGGCGTCCTGGGTCTGCTCTCCTACGCAGCCCTGATCGTCGTGGCCTTGTGGACCATGAGCACCGGCATGGCTTCGATGGGAGGGGGTAGGGGTGTCCCCCCTACCCCCTCCCCAACCACCATCGCCAGGGCAGCCATCCTCGCGGCTTTCATGGCACTACTTGTCCACACCTTCGCCTACGCCGCCTTCTACGAGGACCCGATCACCTGGGTGCTGCTCGCCGTCGGCGCCTCGCTTGCGGGTGCTGACTCGGCCGCGTTCGCCTTTTCTCGAGCTGTAGCCGACAAACAGCGAACGCGCGACTAGGCTCAACGCGTGTCGGGCTACCTCCGCCGCCTAGCGACGACCGGCGCCGCCTACACCGCGGCGAGCATCTTCTCGAAGCTGATCGCGGTCGCGCTGCTACCGCTCTACACGCGCTACCTGACCACGGCCGACTACGGCTACGCCGAGGTTCTCTTCGCCGCCGTCGTCGCCGCCAGCATCGTGATCCGCTTCGGCGTGATCGAGGCGGTGCTGCGCTTCTATTACAAGGCCGGCGAGGACCCGCGGCGAGTCGTCGCCACTTCGTTCGCGGCGCTGTTCTGGTTCGGCACCGTCGCGGCGCTCGTCGCGCTGCCCTTCGCCGAGCCGATCTCCGAAGCACTGCTCAAGCAACCCGCGCCGGACCTGGCCCGGATCGGGATCGCCGGCCTCTGGGTCGCCACGCTGCATGAGTTCCTGCTGACTCTGTTCCGGCTCGAAGAGCGCGCCCGCGCCTTCTTCCTCGTCACCGTCGGCAACGTGATCGCCGCGATCGCGCTCACCGTCGTTCTCGTCGTTGGCGCCGACGAGGGTGCCCGCGGCCTGCTGCTCGGCAGCTACGTCAGCGGCGCGGTCTTCGTCCTCGGCCTGATCGTCGTCCAGTGGCGCCGCCTCTCGCTGCGCTTCGAATGGCAGCTGCTGCGCCGCATGCTGCGCTTCGGCCTGCCGACGATGCCGGCCGAGCTCTCGCTCTACGGGCTCAACTTCGTCGACCGGATCATCATCCTGCGCAGCGTCGGCGCCGCCGAGGCGGGGCTCTACTCGCTCGCGGTCAAGTTCGCGCAGGCGGTCAACGTGCTGGTTCGCGGCTTCCAGCTCGCCTGGCCGCCGCTCGCCTACTCGATTCGCGACGACGACGAGGCGCGCCTGGCCTACGCCGCGGTCGTCAGCTGGTTCCTCGCCGGCTGCGCCTTCATCGTCACCGGCATGTGGTTGCTGGCGCGCTGGATCGCCCGGGCGCTGGCCGCGCCGGAATTCTTCCAGTCCTACGAAGCGGTCGGCCTGATCTCGACCGCGGTCACCCTCTATGCCCTCTACATGGTGCTGCTGGTGATCCTCGGCAGGACCGGGCGTACCGAGTTCAACTTCCCGGCGACGGGCGCGGCGCTGGCGGTCAACGTCGCGCTCAACCTGATCCTCGTGCCGTCGTTGGGCATCGTCGGCGCCGGCCTCGCCCTCGTCGCCTCCTACGTCGTCGTGGTCGCGCTGATGTACGGCTTCACCCAGCGCCTCTTCCCGGTCCCCTACGAATGGAGCCGCCTCGTCCGGGTCGTGGTCGTCAGCGCGGCGCTGGTCGGGCTCGGCGAGCTGCTGTTGCCGGCCGACGGCTTCGCCGGCCTGGCGGGCCGCATCGCCCTCTGGCTGGCCTATCCGGCGATCCTCCTGCTCAGCGGCTTCTTCAGCGCCGAGGAGCGCGGCTGGCTCGCCCAACTGCGCCACCCCGGCGCCCTGCTCGAGCGCTACCGCGCCGCACGCGATCGCGCTCCCGCAGTCGACGGCGCCCTCCCCGAGGCCTACGAGGCGGAGATCATGGACGAAGACTCACGCCCCTGACGGTCCCGCTTTGTCACGCAGGCTCTTTCCACGCGCGGGGAAGAGGGACTGGCGGGCGTGGGCCCACATGATGCTTGGGGAGCGGTGCGGGGTGACGACGGCGGCGAGCGCCCGCAGAACGTAGCTCCAGGCGGTGAGCAGCCGGACCGCCAGGGCAGCGGCACCGCCGTGGTGCTTGCGCATGTAGAGGTCGCGGTTGCGGTGGAATTCGACGATGCGGGGCAGGCCGGCGGCGAGGTCGGTGGAGAGCTGGTCGTGGTGGACCGCCTCGGCCGCGGGGACGATGAGGGTGGCCCACCCGGCCTCGCCAAGGCGCTTGCAGAAGTCGCACTCGTCGTAGTAGACGAAGAAGTCGGGGTCGAGGTAATCGACGGTGGCCGCGGCCTCGCGGCGCACCATCAACGCACTTGACTGCGCCCAGTCGACCCGTCGCGTCGCCCCGCCCTTGCTCTGCACGGTGAGCAGGCGGTGCAGGAACAGCGCCCCGGCCAGCGCCGTGCCGACGCCGGGGAAGCGCCAGGCGCAGGGAACCGGCTCGCCGCCGGAGTCGAGCAGCTGCGCCCCGGCCGCACCCGCCTCGGGATCGCCGTCCAGCGCCGCAATCAGCGCCTCGACGGCGCCGGGGAGCAGCTCGGAGTCCTCGTTGAGCAGCAGGCAGTACTCGCCCTGCGCCTCGCGCAGGAGGGTCGAATCGTTCTCGGCCTTGCCGGCCCGCCGCTCCAGCCCGATCAGGCGGATCTCGCCACCGCGCGCCCGCACCGCCTCGGCCGAGCCGTCCTCGGAGGCGTTGTCGAGGACGAGGATCTCGCGCTCCACCCCTGCCGGGTGCGTGCGCTCGATCGCCTCGAGGCAGACGAGCAGGTCCTCGCGGCCATTCGTGTTCACAACGCAGTAGGACAACGCGGGGGGCACGGCGAGCACGATAATCGGCGGCTATGCAGGACCCACTCCGCGTGCAGTTGGTCGACCCCTCGGCCTTCACGCCTCCCTACGACCGCGCCCTCGCCGCGGCGCTGGCCCGCGCCGGGATTGAGGTCGAGTTGCTGACCAGCCGTTTCCTCTACGGACCCGTGCCCGAGCCGGAGGGCTACCGGGTGCGCGAGTGCTTCTACCGGCGCAGCGCCGCACGCGGCCTCGCCGCGCCGGGCCGGCGCGCCTTCAAGCTGGTCGAGCACCTGCCCGACATGCTGCGCTTCCGTCGCGAGGCCGACGCGGATGTCCTCCACTACCAGTGGCTCACGGTGCCGGGCTTCGACACGGCGCTGCTTCCGCGGCAGCGACCGCGCGTGATGACCGCGCACTACGTTCTGCCGCCCGATCCGAGCCGGCGGCAGCTCGCGAGCGCCCGCCGCGCCTTTGGCGCGATGGATGCGGTCGTCGCCCATTCCGAGCACGGGGCGCGGCGGCTGCGCGAGGTCGTCGGCCTCGATCACCACCGTGTTCGCGTGATCCACCACGGCGCCTTCGACTACCTCACCCGCCTGCCGGAGGAGAGGCCGCTGCCCGCCGAGCTCGAGGGCGCCGAGGGCCCGGTGATCGTCTTCTTCGGCCTGCTCCGGCCGTACAAGGGCATCGACACCCTGTTGCAGGCCTTCCGCAGGATCGAGGGCGCCGAGCTCTGGATAGCCGGCAACCCCCGCATGGACATCGCCCCACTTGAATCCCTCGCCGCGGAAGCCCCCGGGCGAGTCCGCTTCCTCCCCCGCTTCGTAGAGGACGCCGAGATCCCGGCCCTGATGCGCGCGGCCGACATCGTCGTCCTCCCCTACCGCGACATCGAGCAAAGCGGCGTCCTCTACGCAGCCCTCGCCTTCGGCAAGCCAATGGTCCTCTCCGCGGTGGGAGGATTTCCAGAGGTAGCAGCAGAAGGCGCAGCGAAGCTAGTCCCCCCCGAGGACCCGGCAGCTCTGGCCTCCGCACTCGACGAGCTAGTCAACGACGAAACTGCACGTATGGAGCTGAGCCAAGCAGCAACCCATGCCTCCAACAGCTCCTACTCCTGGGACGAGGCCGCGAAACAAACCATCGCGCTCTACCGCGATCTCCTCGAGAGGAGGGGGACACCCCTACCCCCTCCAAACCACCGCCCGTGATCGCCGTCGCCCTCACCTTCTGGCTATGCGCCGCCGCAATCCTCTACACCCACCTCGGCTACCCGCTCCTCCTCCGCCTTCTCGTCTCCCTGCGCCGCCGCCCGACCCTCAGCCCGGGCACCTGGGAGGAGCCGCCGCGGGTCTCGCTGATCGTCGCCGCCTTCGATGAGGAGGAGGTGATCGCGGCCAAGGTCGCCAACGCGCTCGCGCTCGAGTGGCCGCGCGATCGCCTCGAGCTGATCGTCGCCTCCGACGGCTCGACCGACGCCACCGTCGCGCGGGCGCAGGAGGCCGGCGCCGACCTCGTGCTCGCGCTGCCGCGCCGCGGCAAGCTCGCCGCCCAGAACGCCGCCGCCGAGCGCGCCTCGGGCGAGATCCTCGCCTTCTCCGATGCCAACAGCGTCTGGGCGCCCGACGCGCTGCGCCACCTGGTCGAGCCCTTCGCCGACCCGGCGGTCGGCTACGCCTGCGGCCAGGTCCGCTTCCTCGATCCCCAGGGCGACAACCTCGAGGGCGCCTACTGGCGCTTCGAGATGCGGGTGCGCGAGCTCGAGTCGGGCCTCGCCGGAGTGACCGCGGGCAACGGCGCGATCTACGCGGTGCGCCGCGACGCCTATCTGCCGCTGCAGCCTGCCGGCAGCCACGATCTCTCGCTCCCCTTCCAGCTCGCCAAGCGCGGTCGCCACTCGCTCTACGTCCCCTGGGCCGCCGCCGAGGAGAAGATGGTGCCGACCCTGGGGGGCGAGCTCACCCGCAAGCGCCGGATGATGGTCGGGCTCTGGGACATCGTCGTCGGCGAAGGGATGCTGCGCCCGCGCGGCTACCCGCCGCTCTACGCGCTCGAGCTCTTCTCGCACCGGCTGCTGCGCTACGCGACGCCGTTCCTGCACGCCGCCCTCCTGGCGGCCAACGTCGCCCTGCTCGGCCAGGGGTGGATCTATGCCGCGACCCTCGCCGCCCAGCTAGCCCTTCTGCTCGCGGCGCTGCTCGGCCTCGCCCTGCCGGCGCTGCCGTTCCGCATCGCCCGCTACTACGTCTCGACCACCGCCTCGATTGCGCTCGGCCTCTGGGACCGGCTGCGCCACGGCGCCCCCGGAACGTGGGAGAAGGCGGAAGGAACGAGGTAGGAGATGCCGAGAGCTGCCGACATCCTGATCGCGTCGCTGGCCCTGATCGTCCTCTCGCCGGTCCTGCTGATCGCCGTGGTCGCGATCAGGCTCGGCAGCCGCGGCCCCGCCGTCTACCGGCAGCGCCGCGTCGGGCTCGGCGGGCGCGAGTTCGAGCTGCTCAAGCTGCGCACGATGGTGCAGGGGTCCGACCCGGTCGGCGTCGGCACGGTCGTCGCCCGCGACGACCCCCGGGTCACCGCCGCCGGCCGCCTGCTGCGCCGCACCTCGCTCGACGAGATCCCCAACCTGGTCAACGTCCTGCGCGGCGAGATGGCGATCGTCGGCCCGCGGCCGACGATCCCCGCCCAGGTCGTGGACTACACGCCGCGCCAGCACCGCCGCCACGAGGTAAAGCCCGGGCTCACCGGCTGGGCCCAGGTGCAGGGCCGCGCCGGCATCCCATGGGAGGAGCGGATCGAGCTCGACGTCGAGTACGTCGACCGCCGCAGCGCCGCCCTCGACCTCCGCATCCTCGCCCAGACCGCCTGGCTGCTCGTCACGGGCCACGGTCTCGCCCCCGACTAGGGTTCGAGTTGTGAGCGAGCGACCCGAGGTCAGCCTGCGCCCGTTCGAGCCCGGCGATGCCGCGGCCGTGCATCGCTGGTTCAACAATCCCGAGGCGACGAAGACGCTGATGGAGCAGCGCGAGAGCTTCACGCGCGAGGACGCCGAGGGCTGGGTCGCGCG
>Ga0210085_1000088_pt1 | contig 39932 bp, 33 predicted proteins | sample China_Galinas_PW_5_FD_184866 | JGI IMG/M metagenome (GOLD analysis project Ga0210085, IMG submission 184866) | Wetland microbial communities from San Francisco Bay, California, USA, that impact long-term carbon sequestration - China_Galinas_PWC_D1... | ecosystem: Environmental > Aquatic > Marine...
TGAGCTTCGCGGTCTCGCCGCCGAGGTGGCCGACCAGGTAGACGGGGTTGTCGGGGTGGCGCGCACGGAAGCGCTCGTATTCGTCGCGGATGCCGGGTGTCTTGCCGCTGAAGCCCTTGGTCTTGCCACCGACGAAGACGGCGGACTTGGCCTGAGCGGCCATGGGATCGCGCAGGTTGACCAGGTCTGGGTCGATGTCGAGGTTGGGGTCGCCGACCCAGTGGACATCATCGAAGATGGTGGTGTCGGCGGTCTCCGGGGACTCCTGCCCGCGAAATCGCTCCAGCTGGTAGAGGCTGATCGACGGCTTGCGCTCGCCGAGTGTCCTGGCGGCCCGATGCACGAGCTGCGTGATGGTCGGGTGGCCGCCGAAGACGAGTGGTGCACCGGCACCGAGCAGAGAGCGCACGAGCGCGGTGACGTAGTCGTAGACGCGCTGGGCATTGGGAGTGCCGGCGATCTCGTCCGGGATGCTCGCAGAGAGCAGCACCGGGATACCCGAGAGGTCGGAGGACGTTTTCGACATGGTCTTCATTATCAGGTTACAGCCCCGGCCAGGCTCGAGAGATGATTCACGACTTGGTCCAACGCCAAGACTTGCAGCGACTCGTCACCGCGCGCCCAATCCACCGCCGCGCACTCCTCTTTGGAGAGTCGGCGTCCGCGATGAACGAGCAGGCCATGATCGATCTGGCCCGCAAGGGCAACGCAACCGCGCGAGAGGCGATAGAGCCGCGTCAGGTCAGAACTCTCATCTTCGAAGTCTAGCAGGCAGCGAACACCACCCGTGTCCTCGCCGATGCGCAGAAGCAGGCGGCGCTTGGCCTTCTCCGCGGTTTGCAGCGGTACCAAGAGCTCGAGCTTGTCGAGCGTTTGCCGCAAACGGCGAACGAAGGATCGGCGCACCGCAAGCTTGGAGGCGACATACCGCTCCAGCTCGCGAAGGCGGGAATCGACGTCGTCACGCCACTCGATGCTCGGCAACCCCCGGGCTTGGGGGAAACCGCCGCTGCCACCGATCCGCACACCGAAGATCGCGACCCGGTTCTCGAGAGCGATGGTTACCTCTTCGCGCACCCAGGGCGAATCCGCGGCGTCCGGGGAGTCGATCAGGAGCAGGAAATCGCGGTCAGGAATCGCCTCTGCGATCCGCGGTTGTACCTCCTCGCCAGGCTCGATGGCTTCGTCTTCGGTGTCCAGGAAGACGTTGTAGCCCAGCTTTCTGAAGTGTCCGTAGATCGCATGGGCTGCGGCGCTGCGGTCGCTGCGCCGGTAGGAGATGAAGAGTCGGCAGTCGCGCCGGAACGGCTCCAGTCCAAGATGCCGCCGGATCGCTGTGAGCACGAGCTCGCCTGGCGAGTCGCCTTCGTCCCAGCCAACGGCATTGAGACGACCGAGGCAAGAGAGATCGCCTGTCAGGCTGCGGAAATCGAAGGTTTTGCGCTTCGCGACGACCGGCAGGATCGGAAAGCCGGTGGGCTCAGCCAAGCGGGCGAAGGACTGGATCGCCGGATCGTCGAGCGACTTTTCCGTGACAAAAAAGACCAACACCGCAGCCGAGTGCTCGTCCGGAAGGACCGCGATGTCCCGATCCAGGGTTAGAGAGGGCGTATGCTCGAAAGCCGCTCCAATTGTCTTGGCGAGGGAATCCCCATCGCTGGCGGCAGCGAGCTTGATGATTCGGTTGTCCATGATTACGCATGCGATTCAGGGTGGGGAAGAAGCTCTTGCCACCCTGTTATGGGTGGGTCGGTATCACCGAGCTTGCAGGTTCTCGAGTGCCTTCCGTGCCAGCGCCTTGGCGTTGGTCAGCTGATCGGCTTTCGGGGTGGCGCTGGCGGTGATGATGAGCTGGTAGGGACCTTGAAAGACCGCCAACTGGCCGATCGAGGTGCCGAAGTCCTGCCAACCGGCGCGCTGGCCAATGCCCTCGATCGGTGCCAAAGCGACCCCCTTTCCCAGCTCGGCGACCAACTCCGCCTCGTAAGCGGCGTATGCCTTCTCGGCCCCCTGCGTATCCTGGTGGGGTTTTAGCAAGATACTCGCCGAACGGGTCTCGTTACCCGCCTCCCCCTGGTAGTTGCACATGGACATCCAGAAGTTGCCTTCCCCCTGATTTCGCCTCTGTGGATCACCCACCTTGACTTCGAGAACCTTCTCGACGTCGGCTGCGGTCAGAACCGTACAGGCGTCGATGGGCCCCGTGGAAGCCGCGGTTGGCGTCTTTTCGCCGCAACCGCCGGTGACGAGGCCGGTGGTGACGAGCAACGTCGCCAAGGAGAGAACGGAGAGACGGGAGAGGAGAGGGGAGGATGCGTTGGCATCAGGGCGGCGACACATAACCACGGTTTTGGGGCTCCTCGAGAAATCAGTGTATGGTCGAGTATATCCCACGAGGGATTGATTCCATCACGGCCTGGAGTATTAGCGTTTCGGGAGCATCTGCTACAGGATGGCTCGGAATCCCTTCCAGGGACAAGCCGAGGTCGTCATCGGGTGGAGGTGACCCCGCGCAGGGCGGCAAGGTGCTTCGCCGTCAGGGCTGCCCACTTGTCGAACGCATCCTTTGCGTATGTCCACTTCTCGAACGAGCCCAGATAGCCGCTTGCCCAGGTCTGCGCTGCTCCTTCGGCACCCCCATTCGCGTCGGCAGCGTACTTGCGCCCGATCTCGGTATCGCGGCACTCGCCGAGGATCCGATCCGTGGCACCGTTGCGGAACTGCATCTCCATGCCGGTCTCGCCGAGATAGGGCGTGGAGCCGGCGGGCCGACCCGTGGCGACCCCCGAGCCCACCTCGGCGACGAAGCCGTAGGGCACCAGGGTTCCGGCGACGCTCTCCGGGACGCCGGTCGGTACCAGATCCGTCAAGGCGATCCGGATCACGAGCACGCCGGAGCCGGGTTTGTCGACGACCTGCATCTGTGGCTCGATGGCCTTGACCAGGGCTTTATGGAAGTAGTTGGTCAGGGCCGCGAGCTCGGTTGGGGCGATGCCCTTCTCTTGGCTGGGCTTCAGCCGGACGCTTATGGGTGCGATCAGAACCTTGTCGTATTTCTTCGCATTCAGACCCGGATCCTGCCAGCACTGGATACCCTGGGCCCAGGTCACCGGGTGCAGCCGCGCATAGTCCGACAGAAAACCACTGTGGGTAAAGCGGGCGGGATCGCTGGCGGTAACGTCATCGCCGTTGCCCAGAATGGTGGAGTCCACGGAATTCGTAGACGCGCAGCCCGCGATGAGCAGTGCCGTCACCGCGGCTGAATATCGCCACCATCCCTTACCCCAAGTGCCGACGTTGCGCATGCTGATGCCTCTTGATCGATGATGCAGGTCTAGCCCCGAGCGTTCTATGGTACCAGTACCGGTTCCCGGCGAGCCGATATTCGTCAAAGAGACGCAAGCCATCCGCCAGTGCGAGCTGGTCCAGGGACTCGCCCGCTGCGTCGTCATCGAATCGTGTTGCTTCAATACAGATAGCGCTGCGCAGCCGTGAGGAAATCCTCTTGCAGTGGCAACTCCCGGGGTGCACCGAGATTGGCAAGGCTACCACCCGGCGACCACGGGCATTGTGCAGCTCCCGGAGGTGAATCCGGCGTGCCGAGGGGCTCTTTGCCGGTCGCTGGATGTTCATCGCATCGAGGTAGAGGTCGATGTCCTCACCCCACAGCTGGTGCTCCGCATCGCCCAGCACCTCGGTGACGATCCCCAGATGGGCTCCCAGGACGTCGCTTCCCGCATCCAGGGTGTCCAACTGCTCCGTGACGGCCTCGAGCTCGGCCTGCAGGGTCCTTTGGTCGGCTGGCTCGCCCGGTGGCGGATCGAAGCCCCAACCCCCGTGCTCCAGCGCCGTCAGCTTGCGCCGCAGCAGATCGCGTTGACGTGCCAAGTCGTCCCGTTCCACGCGCCTCTCGGTAATCCGCGCCAGTGCCAGACTGAGCAGGTGGTCGAAGGCGCGGCGCTTCAACCGACGACGCATCTCCTCTTCACCGGTGCTCGGATCGAGCAGGCGATGAGCGGCGAAGCTGACCGCGACCTGGGGTACATCGCGCCGAACCTTGTTCCCGACCAGATCCATGCCCAGGATGTTCCGCTCCCGGCGCTCCGCCAGCAGCAGGGCGGTGACGCGCTCGGTGCCCGAGCCCTCGGGACCGGAGCGAAAATCCGCCAGTGCCGCATCTCGGCTCAGGATGTTCAGCATGTCTTTCGCGGAGGCGAACAAGGCGGCGAGGCGAGGCTCCGCACCGTGCTCCCTGCGCCCTGCCGGGACCGGGGTGGGCATCCTGTCGACCAGCGCGATCACGTGATCGATCGCGTGGACGATGGGCTCGCGCAGGTGCTTGCGGTACCCGGACAGGATACGGAGCCGAGGATCCGTGCCTTCCAGGGCTCTCTCGGTGGCCGCCTCGATGAGCGACTCCGGATAGCGTCCCGGCTTCTCCCCGCCGCCGAAGATGGATTGGAAGAGCTTTAACATGTTTCTCTCGACAGGATGCCCGGTGCTTGCCGGCTACATGGCAGCAGACGGCTTGCCTGGAGACAGCCGACAACCGTTCTCAGGCGACCCGTTTCCCATCGATGCGTACCCGGTCGTCGGGGAATTGCTGCAGACCTTCGGGCCGGACGCCCGGCAAGGATGTGCCCCTACAGGCCCACGAAGAAGTTGATGGCCATCGCATTTGCGATGTCGATGAAGAATCCGCATACCAGGGGAACCAATAAGAATGCCCTGTGTGCTGCTCCGTACTGCTTTGCGACAGCCGTCATGTTGACGATTGCCGTGGCCGTCGAGCCCAAGGTGATCCCGCCGAATCCGGCGGCGATCACCGACGCCTCGTAGTCTTTTCCCATAGAGCGGAAGACAACGAGGACGGTGAACAGCACCGACATGAGTATCTGCAGCGCCATCACCACGGCCAGGAAGGCGACCGCCCCCTGCAGCTCCCAGAGCTTGAGGCCCATCAATGCCATGACCAGGAACATACCCAAAGCGATATCCGAGATCAGCGCCAGCCCCTGTTCCTGCCCCGGCCACGCGATCCGGGGGAAAAAGCGACGGCCAACGTTGCTGATCAGGATTCCGGCGATCAAGCAGGAGACGAACAGCGGTAGTTTCACGCCCGCCTCCTCGAGGCCCATGTTGAGGGAGTATCCCAAGATCAGCACGATGTTCAGCCAGAGCCAGGCCCACAACACGCCGTAGGAGTCCACGGGGGCGTGCTGTTCGTCGTTCGATACGCCGATATCCAGATTCTCGTCGTCGCTGGTCGTCAGGCGATAGCGATTGATCAGATAGCTCGCGATCGGCCCGCCGATCACACAGGCCGCGATCAGGCCGACGGTGTTCGCTGCAACGCCGATCTCCCTGGCATTGCCGATCCCGAGCTGAACGACGAATGTGGGCGCCCAGGCCATCGTGGTGCCGACACCCCCTGTCAGGGACACCGAGCTCGCCATCAACCCCGCCTTGGGGTCCATGCCGAATGCCGTGGCAATGCCGATTCCGAGGATATTCTGCAGAACAATATAGCCTGCGGCGAGCAGGATCAGGATTGCCAGAGGACGTCCGCCCGACAGAAGTGTCCTGATATTCGACTTGAGCCCGATCCCGGCGAAGAAGTAGAGCAGCAGATAGTCCTGCACATCGAGATTGAAGCTTACCTGACGGTCGAGCGCCAAGAAGATGATCCCCACGACGATCGCGGCGAGGAGGCCTCCGATCACTGGCTCGGGAATGCTGTACCGGCGCAAGACCTCATAGCGCGTCAGTGCAAGCTTGCCGACGAAGAGCAAGATGATCGCGAGTGTAAAGGAGACGAAGCCGCCGATCTCGAGTTGTTCCATTCGATCATTTTTCCATTGTTGTCAGTAGGCTGCCGACGCGTGTGCGCCGCAACAGATGAATATCCCACCTGCCGATGCTGCAACCAAACCTCATTGTAGTCCCCGCAACCGATGGATAAAGATGGAAAACCGAGCGGTTGCCGGTAAGATGGTGTAAAAAAGGATAGCCGTGTCAAAATCAGCTGGCAAGGCGATGAGATGACGGGTCCCGTGCGAAGTGGCCTTGAATCTCATCCCATTGCTTGGTGTAGTTTGCGCGAGCCATATCAGGGCACCTCGAATCACTTCACCGAGCGGCGATAGGTAGTAGATGTCCGAGATCACCGTCAAGAGCTGGAGCGAGCTTCAAGAGGCCCTGTTCGCAGATTCCTGGATCGAAGAGCTCGGCCGTTATCGCTCTCGGTGTGCCTATCGCGGCCTTTCGGACGCCGCGTATCGGCTCGAAACAACGCTGATGCGCATGGGTGGACAGTACGCCGATCTCGAAAGGCACCTCCTGCGCAATTTCCGAAAGTATGCCCACCTTCGTGTCGTGGAGCGTGACTCGCTATGGCACTGGTTGTCCGTGGCCAAGCATTACGGCCTCCCGACCAGGCTCCTGGACTGGACATATTCTCCTTTCGTCGCGCTTCACTTTGCCACTGCCCCCATCGATCATCTCGATCGTGACGGCGTCATTTGGAGCGTGAATTACCTGCTGACACACGAGCTCGTCCCGGACAGATTGCGCTCTCTCCTCGACGAGGAGGGGGCCAACGTGTTTACTGTGGAGATGCTCGGCCAAGGCGTCGCTTCCCTTGCTGCTCTCGACACCCTCTCCTCCGAGCCCTTCGCATTGTTCTTCGAGCCACCATCCATCGATGACCGAATCGTCAACCAATTCGCTTTCTTCTCCGTAGTCTCCGATCCGACGTTCGCCCTGGATGATTGGCTCGCCCACCATCCGGAGCTCTGGCGCAAGATTCTGATCCCGGCGGCGCTCAAGTGGGAGATTCGCGACAAGCTCGATCAGTCCAACATTACCGAGCGGGTGATCTTTCCGGGGCTTGAAGGGCTCACCGCCTGGTTGAAGCGTCACTACAGCCCGAGAATCTGAGGGCGAGATCAGACGAGCCCGAAGTGCCACGCCACCGTCCCAGCTGCGGCGACCGGGGCAGGCTACCGATCCAGCGGCAGCCTGAGCAGGGCACGGACGCCCTCGGGATCGCTCGAAGGGCCTAGGTTTTCGAGGCGCACGCTGCCCCCGTGCAGGTGGGCCACCTCGCGGACGAAGCTCAGGCCAAGCCCCGTCCCCTTCCTACCGCCTTCCGGGCGCGGCAGTGAGAAGAAGCGCTCGAACACCCGCTCCAGGGCATAGCCCGGGATGCCCGGTCCCTGGTCGCGGATCTCGATCTCCGCCTGGTCCTCGCGGGGACGGACGGCGACGAGGATCCGACTGGCCTGCGGCGAGAAGTCCAGGGCGTTGTCCAGGAGGTTTCCGACCGCCTGAGACAGAAGAAAGCGGTCGCCTCGCACCTGCGGCGCCCCTTCGGCCTGCAGCTCCAAGCGAACCTCCCGCTGGGCCGCGACCGGACGCGCCGTTTCCGTCAGGGATGCCACCAGCTCCGCCAGATCGATCGTCTCGGCCTCCCCGAGTACCTGACGCTGCTCCAGCCGGGCCAGCTCCAGCAGGCGATCCGCCACTCGACTCAGGCGCTCGGCCTGCTCCCGGATGTTGCCGAGAAAGCGCCGGCGCTCGGCCTCCGGCATATCCGCTTCGTCGAGCAGCTCCGCGGCGCCGCGGATGGCGGCCAGGGGGCTCTTCAGCTCGTGGGTCAGGGTATGCAGGTAGCGCTCCACGTACTGCTTGCCCTCCAGGCGCTCGCGCATGGTCCCGAGGGCCTCGGCCAGCTCGTCGAGCTCACGGGCGCTGGAGCCCGGCGGCGGTACTCGCCGGCCGTCGCTGACATCGCGCGCGTATTGGCGTAGCCGTTCGATGGCCCCCGTCAGACGCCAGGTGAAGAAGGCACCGATCAGGGCCGCGCTCAGCAGTAGCAGGAAGCCGCGCCGACGGATCTTTGCCTCGCTTTCCTCGATTATGGGCGCGACGCTGTTGCCCGGCTTGGCGAGCGTGACCACACCGATGATCCGATCGCCGTCCAGTACCGGGGCCGCCACGTGCATGACCGAGCTGCCTGCTTTGCCGGGAACGGCAGGACTCGAGCGGGCGCCGTACTCGCCATCCAGTGTGCGCCGGACGTCGTTCCAGTGGGAATAGTCGCGACCGATCTCGTCGGGATCCGTGGCGCAGACGACGCGCCCCGCCGCGTCGGTGACATAGACGCTCAGGTCCAAGCTCTTCTTACGATGCTCCCAGATGAGCGCATCCACCGAGCGGTGATCATAGGCCGCGAGCGCCTTCGCGACGGCGGCTGCGCACTCGGTCTGCCCGCCGGGGCCGGAGATGGACGGCGCCACCAGCTCGGCGACCAGATTGGCGCTGTCCACCAGGGTCTCCTCCGTGGTGTTGCGCACGCCGGGCCTGACCTCCCGGACGAAGACGTCGAGCACGAGCCAACCGGTCAGTCCTACAATGAGGAAGTAGCCGGTCGCCACCTGCAGCGGGATCCTCACGACCGGACCTCAAGCGAATAACCGTTGCCGCGATGGGTGCGGATCGGATCGGCCTCGGGCGGAACCGCCCGCAGCTTGCCGCGCAGGGTCTTGATGTGGGTATCGACCGTACGCTCCAGGCTGTGCTCCGGATGGGTCCACGCCTGCTGCATCAGCTGGCCGCGGCTGAAGACCCGGCCGGGGGTACCGATCAGGGTCGCGAGCAGCTCGTACTCGTAGCGGGTCAGATCCAGTACCTGGCCGTGGAAGCGGATGATTCGGGTTGCCTCGTCGACCAGGAAGGGACCGGAGTCTGGCGGATCGGACCTGGGCCCAGATCGGCGCAGGATGGTGCGAACCCGCACGGCGACCTCGCGGGGGCTGAAGGGCTTTACCATGTAGTCGTCGGCGCCGAGCTCCAGGCCGACGATGCGGTCGATCTCGTCGCTGCGGGCGGTCAGGATCAGCACCGGCAGGTCGCTGCTGCGGCGCAGCTCGCGGCACAGGTCGAAGCCATTGATGTCAGGCAGACCGATGTCCAGGATCAGGAGGTCCAGCCCGCCGCCGGCGACCGCCTCGAGCCCGTCGCGACCGAGCAGGCGGTGCTCGGTCTCGAAACCCTCGGTGCGCAGGGCGTAGATCAGGGTATCGGCGATGGCCTGCTCGTCTTCGATGATCAGGATGCGGCGCTTCTCGGGATGCATCGAGGGGCTCGGGATTGATCAGATTGGGGTTGGATTGGGGTTGATCGGCTCGGGGGATGAGCGCAACTATACGCAATATGGCCGCCTCGTCAGAGCCGTTCCCTCGGGTGCAATCGCCCCCACACCGTCGACGGACAGTCGCCATGTCCCATAGATCGCCCCGTCTAGTCCTCTTGGCCTTTCTCGTGGTCATCCTGGCCGCGGGCAGTGGCTGCAGCCGGATCTCCATCGCCTACAGATCGGCCGATTTCCTGCTCGAGCAGTACGCGAAAGACTATTTGGGCTTGAACGGTACCCAGATCGCCTCGTGGAGACCGGAGCTCGAGCGTGCCCTTGCCCACCATCGCCACGAGGACCTGCCCTGTCTCGCCCGCTTTTTCGAGGACGCTCATGAAGATGCCCTGAAGGGCTTCGACGCACAGCGGGTGCGCTGCTTGTTCGATCAGCTCGAAGATCTCTACCGTCGCCACATGCGCGTTGCCGTGGACCTCGCCGCCCCACTCCTTGCCGGGCTGTCGCCGAAGCAGGTTCGAGCCTTGGAAGACAAGTTCAAGAAGGAGAAAGCGGAGGACGAGGCCGATATGGCCCCGTCAAAGATCGCACGGCGGGAGCGCAAGCGCGCCGAGCGGTACGACGAGTCAATCGCCTGGTGGATCGGCCCATTGAGCAAAGCGCAGAAGAGGATCGTAGGGGAGGAGACCGGCGCCATGCCCGACACCGCCGCCGAGTGGGTCGCCTACCGCAGCGCCGAGCGCAAAGGGCTCATCACCCTCTTGGAGCGGGGGGCATCCGAGAAGACGATACACGCCTACCTCACTGCCTGGCTGGTGGAGCAGCGCGACCTTCCTGCCCGGCTGCGCAAGGCGAAAAAGGAGATCGAAGGGCGGATCACGGAGCTCATCGTCCGTCTGGACCGGAGTTTTAGCCCTGAGCAGCGCTCCCGCTTCGCCGAGAAGCTCGCCGGCCTGAGGGACGACTTCATGTCGCTGCAACGGCACCCGCGCATGGCGTCGGTGAAGTGCACCTCCGGTGGTTAGGCGATTTCTGTCAAAATATTTCTTTTCCTGCAATCGCCTTAACGATCATGGGGCGAGTCGAGCCAAGCCAGGGGCAATGAAAGGTCGCCTCGCACCTGATCGTGCTCTCACCTCATCCAGTTACCGATAGGGCTACGGACTTACGTAGGTATCTTTCTGATTCCTCTCTGCGTTCTCAGCGTCTCTGCGGTTCAACCGCTCTTTACTTAGGTTGAAGACATCAATTTGGTGGGCACGCTTCGCTTTGCCCACCCGAAGTTGCCGTTATTCCGGTGCGTCAGTGTCAATGCTGCGCGAAATAGCGCTCCAGGAACTCGTCGAAGCTCAGGTCGTCGCCGGCCTCCAGCTCCTGCTGCCGCTCTCGGGACTCCCGGCTCAGGCGCTCGAACAGGGCCTCCCGTTCTGCCCCCAGGGGTGCCGCACGAAATCCGTCGCGATACTGCTCCGAGGTGCGGCGCGCGAAATCGAAGAAGCTCTCGGTATTGGCACGCATCTCGGCGAGCATCCTCGCAGAGGGCGTAAGCTCCGGGTCACGGACCTTCTCCCGCTGCCGGCGCAGGCTTTCGGCACAGGCTCCCCCGCTGCCGCCGTCCATGAGCTCGGCCGCCGGGATCATGGCGTCGAGAAGCTCCTCCGCCCAGTCGCGCAGGCGGATCTCGTCTCCGTCCCGATCGAGCTCCAGCAAGGGGTCTCTCCCACGTTGGGCGGTCAGTAGGAGGTTCTCGTCGATAGCCTTGCGCTCGCGTGCATCGATGCGGGGGCTGTCCGCGAGGAGGCAGAAGAGCATGAAGGCATCCAGGAAGTGCAGCTGCACCTCGGACACCCCGAGGGGATGGAAGGAGCCCACGTCCAACGAGCGTAGCTCCAGGTAGCGAACACCGCGTCGGCGCAGGGCCAGGGACGGCTTCTCCAGCCACTCACAGAGCTGCTTGGGACGCACCGTACTGTAGTACTCGTTCTCGATCTGCAGCACGTTGGCGTTGAGCTGCTCGTAGCGCTCTCCGACCTTGACGCCGATGGTCTCGTAGTTCGGACAGGGGGTCTCGATGGCCCAGGTCAGACTGCGAATGTAGGCGTCCAGGCTGTCGTAGCTCGCCATCATCCCGGTCCCCGCGGTCTGGCGGTTCTGATAGCCGATATCCCCCATGCGCAGGGAGGTCGCATTGGGCAAGTAGTAGGTGCTCCGGTCGAGCTCCTCCAGCTCCGTATGATTGCCCTGTACGAAGGTCTTGCACACGGCCGGAGACGCGCCGAAGAGATAGGGGATTAGCCAACCGAAGCGTTGCAGATTGCGGATCGCGTCCAGGTAAGCCTCGGAGCGGAAGTGTCCCGGCTCTCCGCCCCATCCTTCCAGCTCCCCGTACAGGGACCAGAAGGCGTCCGAAAAGGAAAAATTGTAGTGGACTCCGGCGATCACCTGCATGACGCGCCCGTAGCGGTTCCCCAGCCCGCGCCGGTACACCGTTTTCATCCGTGCGGCATTGGAGCCGCCGTACCTGGCTAGCGGGATACTCGCCGCCCCCTCCAGGACGCAGGGCATGCTGGTCGCCCACAGGAGCTCGTCCCCCAGGTAACGATGGACGAAGACCTGCAGGTCGTGCAGGTAGGCGAGGGCCTCCTGCCTGTCCGTCATCGCCGGCGTGATCGTTTCGAGGAGGGCCTCGGAGAAGTCCGTGGTGATAAAGGGGTGCGTGAGCGCCGAGCCCAGTGCCTCCGGGTGGGGCGTGGCGGCGATGGTTCCCGCCGGGGACACCCGCAGGCTTTCCTTCTCCAGGCCGACGAGACAGTCCTCCCCCAGACAGTTGCCCATCGGCGCTTCGGCCAGTCGGGTCAGCCGCTTCTCGTAGCTGGCGTAAGGAGTCGTCACCGAAGCGGCAGACGGCTCGATCTATTCGGATTCTCGGATCTCTTTACGAGCACGACTAGGCTCGGCTTCTCGGCTCAGTTGCGCATGACCGCTCGTGGCGAGCTCGAGCTTCCGAGCCGAATGGAATCAGCGAGTATACGAGCCGCCTCGTTCGCCTGGATGCGCTCGATGATCTTCTGCTGCTTCTCCAATGCCTCTTCATCCACATCCTCGGCTTCGGTGTCGATGGGCTCCACCCCCTGGGCGCGCAAAAAGGCGTCGCGCTGGTCCTTGAGGACGCGCTCGCGCCGCGTCGATTCGGCGCGCCGATCCTTTTCGCGAAGCGATACCACGGTTTGCTTGTCCACGTCCCTGAGAATCTGGTCCTGGGCCGTCAACATCTCGAAGCCCGAATCTCGGCGGATGCGTTGGTCGGAGAGCGCACGCAGCGACTGCACCCTGTCTATCGGCGAAACCCTCGCGTAGTCCGCGGCATTGATCCTGGCCCAGGGCAGGGGGTTGTCGAGGGCGCGCTCGCCCTGGTCGGAGGTATCCAGGTCCGTCGGGAATCGGATGTCGGGCACCACGCCGCGCAACTGGGTACTGCCGCCGCTGATGCGGAAAAACTCCGCCATGGTGAGCCGCAGGCGCCCGAGGTCGTCATCACCGCCGGGCACGAATCGGTTCAGATCGATCAGGGTCTGGACCGTGCCCTTGCCGTAGGTGGGCTCGCCGATGATGATCCCGCGGCCATAGTCCTGCATGGCACCCGCGAAGATCTCCGAGGCCGAAGCGCTGTTGCGGTCGACGAGCACGGCGAGCGGACCTCGGTAGACGACGCCCGGATCCGGGTCCTTCTCCACCTCGACCTTGCCGAAGGAATCCTTCACCTGCACGACAGGGCCCTTGTCGATAAAGAGCCCGGTAAGCTCCGTCGCCTCGGTCAGGGAGCCGCCGCCATTTCCGCGCAGATCCACGACGACCCCGTCCACACCTTGTTGCTGGAGCTCCCGGATGAGCGATCGAACGTCACGCGTCGTGCTGCGAAAATTCCTGTCCCCTTTGGATTCGGCGCGGAAATCCCGGTAGAAGGCCGGAACCTCGATGACCCCGATCCGCTTACCCGGCGCACTGTCCAGATTGTCGATCACGTAGCTCTTCGCGGCCTGATCTTCGAGCTTGATCTCGTTGCGCACGATGGAGATCTCGCGCGTTTTGCCCTCCGACCCGGCGGACTTGGGCAGGATCTGAAGACGCACCACCGAGCCCTTGGGACCGCGAATCAGATCCACCACATCCTGCAGGCGCCAACCGATCACGTCCTCCATGGATCCGTCGAGCCCCTGCGCAACCCCCACGATACGATCGCCGCCGTGGATCTGGCCGCTCTGCTGTGCCGGTCCCCCGTGGATCGTCCGCTGCACGACCGTGTACTCGTTCTCGCCGCGCAGCACCGCCCCGATGCCTTCCAGGGAGAGCCGCATGCTGATGTCGAAGTTCTCCGAGGTGCTGGGCGACATGTAGCTGGTGTGCGGCTCCAGGCTTTGGGTGTAGGCGTTCATGAAGGTCTGATAGATATCATCGCTGCCGAACTGGCGGATGCGGCGTGCAAGTCCCTCGTAGCGCTTGCGCAAGAGCTCCGGAATCTTGTCCTCGTCCTTCTTGGAGAGACGCAGCGCGAGCCAATCGTTCTTTACCCGTTTGCGCCAGATCTCGTCGAGCTCGGTCCGAGTCTTCGCGTAGTCCGCCTCGGAGCGGTCGAATTGATAGCTCTCGTTGCTATCGAAGTCGAACCCCTTGTCCAAAAGGGACAGGGCATAGCGGAGCCGCTCGTCGACGCGCTGGCGATAGAGCCGGAAGACCTCGAAGGCGAAGTCGAGCTTGCCCCGGGACAGGTTGTCGTCCAGCCGGTGCGCGCTGCGCGCAAAGCGATCGTAATCCAGCTGCAGAAAGAAGGACCGGTTCGGATCCAGGGACTTGAGGTAGCTCTCGAAGATCTGCTCGGCGAAGTCGTCGTTCAGCGTGACCTTGCGGTAATGAAAGCGCTCCAACGCCTGATTGATGACGATCGTCGTCCTCTCCTGCACATGTGTCGGCACCAGATCCGCGATGGGCACTTCTTGCGGCTTGGCACAGACCAGAGCGGCGGACAAGACCAGCCAAGAGCCGAAGAGCAGAAAGATCAGGCGTTGTCTCATCATGAAAGGGCACTCATTAAAAAAGCAGCAACGAGTCTAAGACAACCGGCTGTGCGACGGGGTTCGTTGCACAGCGATGAAATTGTCGTCCAAGTCTTTGATCGTAGTCGAGCGACGGCTCCCAGGCTACATGACTCGGCCCATTACCGATAAACCTTGCGGCGAAACAGATCCGTGCGACGGCTGACCACGCGGTCGACGAACAGCATGCCGTCGAGATGATCGAGCTCGTGCTGCGCCGCCCGGGCCTCGAAGCCCTCCATCTCGAGCTCGAGCGGCTCGTCCGCGGGATCCCGGGCGAGGAGACGCAGCCGCGTAGCGCGGATGACGTTTCCCGTGTAATCCGGCACGGAAAGGCAACCCTCGCGCCCTATCTCGAATCCATCCCAGTGGGTGATCTCCGGGTTTACCAGGACCAGATGGCCGTGGTTGGGGATACCCTTCTTTCCGGAGACATCCAGGATGACGATGCGCTGGGGGCGCCCGACCTGTGGTGCCGCGATGCCAACGGCTGCAGGTCCCGCACGCCGGGTTTCCTCGAGGTCGTCGATAAACGCCTGCAGCTCGTCGTCGAAGACTTGCACGGGCTCGGACACCCGGCGCAGCCGCTCGTCGGGAAGGGTCAGTATGTCGAGCACAGCCATCCGCAGTTTACCCGATAAGGGTCTCCACGGACTCTATGTCCACGAGGATACCCTCCGGTGCCAAAGCGGCGACCGAAGCCCTGAGCGACTCGATATCTCGATCGGAATAGCCCTGGATATTCATGATGTAGACGGGACGCTCCTCGTCGCCGGCCACGTCCGACTCCAGCTCCAGGATGTTGAAGCCCCTATCGGCCAAGGCACCGGTAACCTGTGCCACGATACCCGAGCGATCCGCTCCGGTCACCCGCACCTGGACATTCGGGACCATATGTCTGTGCAGTCCGCCCTCCACGGGATCCATGTGGAAGCGCAAGCCCAGCTCGGCGGCTACCGGGGCCAGCGCATGCTCCAGCTCGGCTTCATGGCCCTTCGCAGAGACCATCATCATAATGGTGAAGTTGCCGCCGAGGCGGATCATCGATGCCTCGCCGAGGCTTCCCCCCGCCGTGAAGAGGGCTCGCGTGACGCGAGCGACGATGCCGGGCCGGTCAGCCCCGACCAATGTGAGCATGCTCCAGTCTGCCAAGGTCCCCACCTCGTTGTCGTTGTGAATCGGGCCGATGGTACGCGCAATCCCCACCTCACGGAAACGCCGGGTGAGAACAGTTAGCCCGGCCGTGCCTCGACGAATCGCATCACGATTAACGAGCTCGGTCGTGTGCTGAAAATCTTAGGCGATTTCTGTCAAATCACATACCAGCCTGCTTGTTTGCCGCACACATCACCGAGAAGCTGCGCACCAACGACACGGTGATGGCCCAGGTGCAGAACAATCCCGAGGAGCAGGCGCTCAAGGCAGATTTACCGGACGCTGCAACAGAAGCAATTATCGAGGCCATGACCTCCCACGGGACCATGGCGAATCGCCTGCTCTCCGAGCCGCAGGCGATGAACACGTTCGTGGGCTTGCTTTATGACCTGCTGAGAACAGTCGATAGTCGATGCCTGCTCGGCGGCGAGACGAGGAAATAGACGCCGAAACGCCGGAAACGGAGCGTTTCGTGCTTAACGGGACATTCTGCAATCGACCCCAAGCGGAAGGTCGCTACCGACATCCGAAGCGACCGCTGATGTCGCAATGCGGTCACCGAGAACGACGTCAGCGATCGCGATTGCCGTCTCGAAAGCGGACGCCGATCCGCAGAGGCTCTCCGACAAGTTCGTGCTTGAGGCGGACTTCGGCCTTTCCGACCGTGGACGGTGCTGAATGACCAACGAACCCGCTCAAACCATTGTGGGGAGTGGCGGCAATGTGTCCTGTAACGGACAGATACCAGGGCAACCGAATAATAAGTTTATCCAAGGCATATGGTTGCGTAACATATCTTAGATACCTTACGCGGAGGATGAGATATGTGCCTGGATCTGATCTCGCATTTTTCGGTTGTCAAAGAGCCGCATTCGGAGAAGAACAAGCTGTACCCACTGGAGGAGATTCTCCTGCTGTGCATTTGCGCGGTGCTCAGTGGCGCCGAAGGCTGGAAATGACATTGCCGCATTCGGTCGTATCAAGCTGAATTGGTTGCGGCGGTTTCTTCCCTACGTCTGCGGGATTCCGTCGGATGATTGCATTGGCCGGGTCATGGCCAGGCTTTCCCCGCGCGCCTTTCAGGAGTGCTTTGTGGCATGGACGCAATCGGTCGCCAAGATAACCGACGGTGAGGTCGTGGCCATCGATGGCAAGACCCTACGCCGCTCGCATAATCGGCGCACGGGGCGTAGCGCAATTCACATGGTCAGCGCTTGGGCGAACGCCAACCGCCTCTCCTTGGGCCAAGTGGCAACCGAGGAGAAATCCAACGAGATCACAGCCATCCCCAAGCTGCTCGATCTGCTGGAGCTCGAGGGCTGTATTGTCACCATCGACGCGATGGGCTGTCAGCGCGCCATCGCGGAGAAAATCGTGGCGAAAGAGGCCGATTACATCCTCGCGGTCAAGGACAACCAACCGCAATTGCATGAGGCGCTGTGCGATTATTTCGAGACGGCGCAAGCGGCAAACTTCGAGCAAGTCCCGATGAGCTACTTCGAACAGACCGATGCCGGCCATAATCGTTGCGAAGTGCGCCGCCATTGGCTCGTCAAAGACCTTTCAACCCTGCCTGAACCGGAAAGCTGGGCCAAATTACAGAGCATCGGCATAGTTGAATCCGAGCGTCACGAAGGCGAGAAAATCTCCCGAGAACACCGCTACTACATCACCGCGCTCGCTGAGGATGCCAAGGTGTTCGGCAACGCGGTACGCGCGCACTGGGGCATAGAGAATCAACTGCACTGGACGCGTGGCGTCGTCTTCCGCGAGGACGAGAGCCGCATTCGCCGTGACAACGCGCCTGCCAACTTCAATACCTTGCGTCAATTCAGTCTGAATTTGCTCAAGCGTTTTTTGCCGTCCATGAGCGTGCGCCAGAAGAAATACAGAGCAGGGTTGGACGATGAGTTCCGCGCTAAGGTGCTATTTGAGCGGTGATTATCATTCGGTTGCCCTGGGACAGATGCAAGGTGCTCACGCATGATCCCGATGCGGTGTTACTCTGTATTTGTTCATTGGGCAGTGATCCTGACGTGTCTTGTTTGAGGTTGGCGCAAGTTGCGCGATGTGTTGATCATTGGATCGGGTCCGCTCGGCATGGCGCTAGCCGTTTGCCTACGTCGTCACGCCGTTCGGCGAGAGGGCATCTCTGTCCTAGACCCCCATCCGGAGCCTTTGGCATGCTGGCACCGAAGGGCGTCTGCGGTGGGCATGGCCCTGTTGCGATCGCCTGCTCGGTACCACCTCGACCCGGATCCTGCATCCCTGCTTTCCTACGCCGCCGCGATCGGCATAGCGCTCGGCAGCGCAGACCTGCCTCCATCGTTGCAGCTTTTCGAGAACCATAGCCGACAAGTCATCGAGGAAACTGGACTGGGCAACGCCTGTATCAGGGGAACCGCGCGCAGCCTCACGCCCACCTCGAACGGCTGGCGTATCGAGACGGAGCATGGATCCCTGGACGCCCGCGCGGTGGTGCTGGCACTCGGCAGCGGTGAGGACGGTCGCTGGCCCGATTGGGCGCGCTGCCTGGCACGCCGGGGCGTCTCCATCGGACATGTGCTCGAGACCGAGAACCGATTTTGGCGGTCCGGTACCGTCGCGGTTGTGGGCAGCGGCCTCTCCGCCGTTCAGGTGGCCCTGGCCGCCGCCGGCGAGGGACTGGCCGTCACGGTGCTCGTGGAGCGTCCGCCGAAGATCGCCGAATACGACTTCGACCCGCGGTGGTTCCAGGACGACGCGCCATCGGTGTTTCGTTCCACCCGGCTACGGAAGCATCGCTTGGCGTGGCTCGCGCGCTCACGAAATCCCGGCAGCGTGCCGGCGGCAACGGCGCAGTGCCTGGCGGGTTATCTGGGCGAAGGCATCGGTCGGATCCGCGTCCTGTCGGAGCCCATCAGACGGGTCGCCGCCCGCGGTTCCAGGGTGAGGTTTTTCCTCGCGACGGATACGATCGATGCCGATCATGTGGTGCTCGCTACCGGTTTCGATCCGCAACTGCCCGGGCGCGACTGGCTTGTACGAGCCGCGCGCGCTCTTGGCCTGCCTCTGGCGCCGAGTGGCCACCCGGTGCTCGATGGCTGGCTGCAGTGGGCCCCCGGTCTCCACGCGACGGGCGCCCTGGCGGAGCTCGAGATCGGACCGGCCGCGCGTGGGCTCGCCGGGGGGCGCCAGGCGGCCCGGCTCATCGCACGGCGCCTTTGCAGCCGCTAAGGAACGGTTCAAAAACAGACTGAACAGGATGCGTAGGTTGGGGTGAGCTTGCGAACCCCAACGCATTGCCAGATCCGACGAAAGATGTTGGGGTTCGTTCCTCACCCCAACCTACATGTTCTTTGCAGCCGCTAACCGTTATCTTTGTGCCGAACGATCGGTAGCAAATCGTCTTCGGGCTCGTCGCCTTCGAAGCATAGCCGCACCGCGCGCTGGAGCCACGGCACGTAGCCCGGATCGCGGTCGAGACCGGCGCGTCGGATCGGGAACGCGACATCCTCGGCCCGAAGATGCACGACGAGCGCCTCCCCCGCATCTTCCAAGCGGCCCGGAATCCTCAGCCATCGTTCGACAAAGGCCGCGCCCGAGGCCGCGCAGGGCTCATCGGTGCGCCATTCGAACAGCGCCGCGGCGGTGCCGATCACCGCGGTGGCCAGCCGGGCAGCCGGTTCCGGACCTTCCCGTCGAAAGAGGCATCGTGGCACCTCCTCCGAGCGGACCTGGAACCGGCCTCCGAGGCCCAACACCTCGAACGACCGAGGGATCGAGAGTGCGCCCGGCCATTGCCCCGACAGCATGGCCGCGGCCTCGCGCAGATCCGACGGCGCGGGGCAAATCGCGGACCATATGGGATACACGCTGCCGGGGAGCGTCGCGATCAGCTCGTTCCCTACAAGAAACAGCTCGAGGTCGGGGATGGCGACGTCGGGACGACGTCGCGGCAGCGCCTGTGCGAGCTCCAAGCAGCCTTGGGCGATGACCTCCTCGGTCTGCGCCGAGGTTACGGGAGGTGCCGACAGGTCGGCGTCACCGAGCCAGGTCAGGATCGGGTCGCCCTCGACCAGTCCGGCCGCGGCCCAGCCCAGAATCCGGCCTTCCGGCAGGCAGGCTTGCCACAGATGCTCGCCGGTGCCGAGCTCCAGCCAGAGTGTGACAAGGTAGAAGAATCCGGCATACGAGGTGGCTGTGAGCCGAGGTACCGGCTCCTCCAGGGCGGAAGGTGCTGGCCCTTCCAGGCCGGGCCGATCAGACTTCACGGCTACGATCTGGACCCCCGCCGATGGCTCAGACGCTGGCGCCGTCTCCGGCGATGGGGGATGCGCTGTCTCGACCGAAGCTTCAGGTGCTGCCAGCATCCGCTGCTCCGCCAAAGTTAACGCCTGGACAAATGCGCGGGCCTCGGCTGCGAGGGGGGCAGAGGGTGGCGCTTGCGCCAGGTGCAAGGCCAGTCCACCCAAGCCCAGGAGGGCTGGTGTGGGGGCAGGCCCGCTTGCCGCGTGCACTTGGCGCAGCAGCGCGACGAGCTCCGGATCGATGTTGCCGCGCGCGCCGACCTGCTGCGAAGCGATTCGGCCGAGCTCACCGGGCACCTCGACCTGAAGCGCACGCGCCCACGCTAGCAGTGCATGGCGCGGCGAGCAGCGCAGCACTTCAGGGGCGCGTGGTCCCAAGTGCCGGAGAACGGAGAGCGCCAGCTCTGCTTGCGTTGGCTCGCTCAGCGCCAGCAGCGGCTCGGGGTCGAGGATCGGCCGGTGGTACCAGGCGGGGCGCCCTGCCGCCCGCGCCTCGAGTGCATCGGACCACCAGCTGGCAGCATCGGGAAAAACGACCAGGTTCACGTCGGGATCGGGGGGCTCGATAGGCACTGCCCAGGCCGGCTCGAGTGCCGCGGTCAGGTCCGCCGCGAGGCGTGGCACCGCGTCTTCGGCGTCGATCGACTCCTCCGACAACCTCCACCGGATTTCGAGCTTGCGGATCAGGACCACGCGATCGCCACGGTCGAGCCGATCCACGGCCTGCTCGAGCACCCGGCGGGTCAGCGTTCTGCAACGGTCCGCGAGCGCCGGACTCCCGTCGGCGGCGAGAATACGCAGCGCCAGGTAAGCGATCCGCGAGTTGGTCGTTGTCAGAGGGGGTCCCTAAAGCCGCTAAAAGTGCTTTCTGCGCCGTTGGTTCCGCGCATCTGGATCTCTCTTTGTCGGCGCCATGCAAACCAGGAGGACCTCTTACGAGAAGGTCGAATGATGGTCTGCGCTATGGTGGGCGTCATCGTTGAAGGCCTTTTTAGGCAATCCCCGAGAAATAACATACCAACCAGAACCGTTGCCAAATGCGAGTTACCATCCATGGCACTGGATCCCGGCATCCATGCCGGGATGACGGCCCGGTGGATTATTTTCCGGGAGTTGCCTTATAGGTTGTCCGCGCTATTCGCTCTTTTGTCATTCGTATACGTAAACCGCACCGCTGGCCGAGACCGAGTTGTCCTCGGGCGCGGTTTGGTTTCCGCTGTCTTCCGTAGAGGCCCCAACGGCGAGTGTATCGTCGGACAGCGATACGCTAATGCCAAACAAGTCGCCCGGGCCGAGGTTGGACGCTTTCAGATACGCTTCCGGGGTCCATGTCTCTCCATCTCGGCGGAATACGTAAACCGCACCGCTTTTCGCGGCTGAGTTGTCTCGGGGCTCGTTTAGTTTTCCGCTGCCTTCCCAAGGGGCGCCGACGGCGAGTATGTCGCCGAACAGAGATACGCTAACGCCAAACGAGTCGTCCGGGTCTGGGTTGGACGCTTTGAGATACGCTTCCGGGGTCCATGTCTCTCCATCTCGGCAGAATACGTAAACCGCACCGCTATTCGCGGCCTCGCTGTCTTCATCGTAGGCACCGACGGCGAGTATGTTGCCGGACAGCGATACGCTATACCCAAACCGGTCGTCCTCGCTCGGGTTGGACGCTTTGAGATACGCTTCCGGGGTCCATGTCCCTGCATCTCTGTGGAATACGTAAACCGCACCGCTATTCGCGGCCTCGCTGTCTTGATTGTAGGCACCGACGGCGAGTATCTCGTCGGACAGCGATACGCTCCACCCAAACCGGTCGTCCACGCCGGGGTTGGATGCTTTTAGATACGCTTCCGGGGTCCATGTCTCTCCATCTCGGCGGAATACGTAAACCGCACCGCTATTCACGGCCTTGCTGCCTTCGCGAGGGGCGCCGACGGCGAGTATGTTGCCGGACAGCGATACGCTATACCCAAACCGGTCGTCCTCGCCGGGGCTGGATGCTTTCAGATACACCTCAGAGAGTTCGCCCAAGTCCTCACCCAAGCGCTCACCCAAGCAACAGGCCATCGTCATGAAGCGCGATGCCAGCACATCCGGCGCGACGATTCCAAGCTGCTCGCCCCAATAGGCGAGCAACGGGTACTGCATGACGTAACGGCGTCCTCCCCAGGGGTCCACGGACGAAATGCTGCCACCGGAGACGCTGACGCAGCCGATGACGACGCCATCAGGCGCTTCCCGACATTGGGGGCCCGGGTAGAGAAGGCTCGCGCACAAGTCGCGCAGTAACCGTTTCAATTGTGAGATCAGCGATTGCTGCGCCTCGGCGTCGATCTTCACCCGTATCGCGTCAATGACGCGTACGAACTGCCGAGCAGCCGTCTGCGCCAGCAACCCGGACCGATACCGGTCGGTCCAAGGCGATAGCAAGAGCTGGTGGACGACTCTCTGCGCCAAACCCCGCAAGGTGCTGCTTTTGGTCGGGTCGACATAGAGCCAGGGGGGAGGTACTGGAAACAGCGGCTCTCCGTTGGTCGAGCAGGCTGCCGACAAGCAGGGTGAGGTGGGCGACTCTGGTCGGAAGATTCCACCTCCAACTAACTCTGGCATTCCGCTAAATAATCGGGCAATTTGGGGGTCCTTCATTGCCTTGGCGATTTGAGGCTGTTCTTCCAGCTTTGCGACTTCTTCCAGAAAGCTCTTCAGGGGTCCGTCGGGCTGGTAGGCACGCGGAGGCACGAGCCGCAACCGCACCGTCTCCCGCATGCGCGACGGCTCGCAGACCTGCTGTGGCGGTCCGCAGGGGTCGCTGTGCACCGGACGCGGCTCGGATGGACACTCGACGTATTCCAATAGCAAGTGCATCCGCTGGGACTGCTCCGTGGTCGCGGCAGCCAGGACCACGGCAGCGGCCGGGTCGCGCAGCAACGCCGCAATCTCGACCTTGTACAAGCTGGTGACGGTCAGGTCGTTACCGCAGCAATCGATTCCATAACCGGGCATCACGCAGATATGCTCTCCCTGCCTGAAGACGTCGAGGCCCCAGACCACGCCCTGGCCGATCGTCCGGTTGTGCAGCCGGTTCTTGACCCGCAGATAACGCTGCTCGGTCTCCAGGTCCTCTTTGGTGATGCACATGCCGTTGAAAAAACGGGACCTCGTGCAGCCGCCGTCGGCGGAGGGGATAGACAGAGTCGGCGAGAGCGGCGGCATCCGAACCTGCGCCCCGGGTTCACACGTCTCGCAGGCGGCGGGGAAGAAGGAGGCGGTGTCCGGATAGCTTGCCACTGCGAGGTTGCAGGGCAGGTCACCGGTGGCGACGGGGGCCGCGACGGTCTCGGGACCTGTCGGCTCGATCACTACGCGATCATACAAATTCCTCCCCAGGTACCCGCTCGAATCGATCATTTGCCCAACGTCAGTTTCTCCCACTCGGTAAGTGAAGCTCCACTCGTGACCAGGAGGAATATCCAGCACATAACTATAGATCGTGCTGGCCTGCAATGTTACCTCCCCTGGAATGACAACGCGCCGGTTATTCGAGATATTAGGGGACGATAAGTTTGGCCTCTCGGAGCTCGCGGTATTTGCAGCCGGCGAGGTAAGACTCGCTGACGCGTGATCGGAATAGGATTGATATGCGAAAGTCCTTTTCGAAGTCAGGTTCTCGGCTTGAAAGGTTACCCGAATCCTGAGGGGGCCGAAGAGAATCACTTGGTCCCCCCCCCATCTCATCATCAGCCGATCTCGGCTCAATGTGTCGGCTTGCGTGAATAACCCTGCATTGACGTCTTGGAGCACTGTCTCATCACACCAAACTCCAGAACTGTATCCGATATAATCTCGCAGATCGATTGCAGCCATGGGACACCGCCTACTTGGAAGGTTTATGCAGTGACGGACGAGTGATCACCCCTGATTCGACCTGGAACCAACGCCCAATGGCACGTGGCAGGAGCTCACGATGTGCCGCATCTACTATCGGCGTATCAGCGGCAATGACCAGGGACAGGTGATAGCGGCCCGGAGCGGAGATAGGGAAGTTGATCTCCAGCTGAGCCTTCTCTTCATTCCAGCGGAGGGACTTCATTTTCGAGGGAAACTGTTTCGACTTCAGGGGTTGCGACCACGCACCGTTACCCTGGAGCTGTCGCACAACGACCGTGATGCACTCGGTCGGGTCGCCGAGTAACAACGACGGCTTTCCTGTGCTGTCGTCGGCGAGCAAAACGGGCAGCAACAGCGTCACCCCTGTTATCCGATTTTCGGCAACGACAAGCTCTCCGAACCGCGGTCCCCCTGCCAGTGCGGCAGCAAGGTCGGCCGGGTCGATCACACCCGACAGTGCAGCCTGTATCGCCGCGGTGGACCAGAGCTCCGCCCGCTGGGGTATCGCATGCTCGATGGCAGTCAGATCGGAAACATCGCCTTGATCGTCCAGCGCCAGATCCACACGAGCGAGCACCAGGCATGCGTCGGACGGTGGGACCGGGCAGGAATCACTGGTCTTACTCACGACGACCGAGCCAGGTAGATCACTCTCGGTGACCAGATCGAGCCGAAATCCCTCCCGTACTCGACTGTACTCGCAGCCCGCGGCCTCGCAGCCACAGGGGTCCCAGGGGGCCGGTGACGGGTCGCTGGGGCACTCCTGGTAGCAGAGGATGACCCAGACCCGCTGAGCCGACGGTTGCGTGGGGTCCGCCAGGTCCGGGTTCGACTCCCGATGCTTGCGCACCCAGGCAGCGACATCAATGCAGGAATCCCAGCCCACGAGGATCTCACGCCCGCAGGCGTCGATGGCCGCGCCGCTGGTGACCTTGAGCAGCGTCGTAGTCTCCTGGCCGGCCGGGGCGTAGCACTCGACGCGCAGGCCGCAGAGCACCCCCGCGCCATGCAGGCGCTGGTTGTGAAAGCGCTGCTTGCCGACGACATAGGCCTGCTCGTCCGTAAGCTCCATGGCGCCGAGGCGCTGCCCGAAGAAATACCGCAGCCGCACGAACTCCCCGGGGATGATGCACCCGGTGTCGAGCCCGCAGGTCTCCGCTGTCGGATTGGTGCTCACAGCTCACCTCCAAGAGTTACGAAAGTGCCGCCGAGGTATCCGCTACCGCGATCGCCCAGCACGCTGTCTTGTCCGAGGACGCTGCTCTTGGACGCGGGGCCGCCGGCCAGCTGAAATTCCGGGGCGCTCTCCACCCCGATCACCAGGTCGATGCCCACCCGGTCCTGCAGACCGAGCCGTGCCTCCGCCTGCGCAATCTCCACCGAGTGCTCCGTGTGTGCCGGCTTGTTGACCGCGACGATGCGCTCGACGACGGCCCCCATGAGCTCGGCATCGCAGGGGGCCACCAAGGGCACGACCACAGCGAAGCGGTGGGCGTGCCGGGCGTAGAGCGTGGCCTCGGGCGTCGAAGTCGCCTCGCAGGGGCAGAGGCGCAGATTGCAACCGAGCACGGTCCCCGGCACCCCGAGCAACGGCGGCCCGCCGGGGCGATCGAGGAAGGACTCCAGCACCACCGGGGTCGTGCCGGTGTAGATCTCGACCTAACGCCGCAGCCCCTCCGGTGTCCCGCGCCGGCGATAGAGCTCCATTGCAGCACCGAGCAGGGCGCGGCGGCGCTCCAGTGGCCAGGAAGGATCGAAGGCGAGGTCGATCAGTGCCCCGAGCCAATCGACCAGGTCTTCGGTCACCGCATCGGGGTGCAGTGCGCGGACGAAGGACTCGAAGCTCGCCTCGACGCCGGTGCTCACACCCTCGACCAGGGCGAGGAAGTGCTGCAGGAAGCGGCGGTTCTCCGGGTCTCGTTGCCAGTAGGCGGGCAGCAGGTCGAGCGGGCCGTTGCGCGGGTAGAAGACGCGGATCGCCCGCACGGAGGGCGTCGCCTTGCCGTCCGAGGTCAGCGTCATCCGCAGCCACAGGAAGCGGCCCGGATCGGACTGGACGAGCTGATCGAGCAAGCCGGAGAGGAAAGGCCGGGGCTGCCCGGCGGCATCTCGCGGTGCGTCCCATTGGTCAGGCGTTGCGGTCGGCTCCTCCGACGTGGCGGTCTCGATGGTGAGCGCGGCACCCTGCGGTATCTCCGCATCGACGACGACCTTGTGCCATTGCATACCCGGCTCGCGCCCGTCGAGGCGCCGGGAAAGGAATACGCCGGTGCGCAGGAACGACCGGCCGAGCGAGAGCCGCGCGACGCGGATTGCAAGATGCACGGCGGCGAGTCGGGCCGGACCGTCCCCGGGTGGGCAATCGCAGCCCGGGGCGGCGCGAAACACCGGCTCGCGGGGACCGTAAAGGGCGGGCAGCCGCGCGAGCTCCAGATCCGCCGCGGAGAGCCCGGCAGCCAACGCAGTCAGCTCCAGGTCACCCAAGGGTGCTCCGTTGCGGTCGAACCGAAGCAACCTGGGATGGCGGGCATCCGCGACCAAGACATTCCCCTGTGCGTCGATCATCAGGGCGATGGGGTGTGGATCGGGCGGCAGACCCGCGGCATTGCGCGGCACGAAGGAGCCAAGCGGCTTCAGCATCGGGCTGAACCGGAAGACCAGCCCCGCTCGGTCGGCTACGAAGACCTGGCCGGACGGCGCAACGGCCACATCGACCGGCTCGGTGCCGGCGGCAAGCAGGCCCAGCAAAGCCCCACTGCCGGAGTCGAGCACCGCCACCCGGTGGGCGGCTGGATCGGCGACGTAGAGCCAGCCACGCCGATTCAGCGCCAGTCCCGCCGGCCGGCGCAGCAGGCCCGGCTCGCACGGGAACGGCACCTCGCTGCTGTCGCAGAACCGGCGCACCAACCGGTGGTGCGAGTCGACGCGGAAGACATTCCCATTGGGCTCGACCGCAATTCCAGGAGGTGGCCGGACCTCGGCGCGCGGCTCTGCGGGCCGCAGCTCGGTGACATGCCGCTCGCTGTCGTGGAACAGGCTCGGCGCGAGATAGGGCACCGAATCCGCTTGGAAGGGGTCGCTCGGATCGCCGCCGCTGCCGAAATCCGGCGGATACCGCAGGACGTAGAAGGTCGAGCCGTTGGGGTCGCGGGCGCGATCGAAGGCTTGCATGGCTAGACCGTCGCCAGGGTAAAGGTCGCCGCTTCGAGACTGGTGGTCTCTTCGGAGGCCAGCTGGATGCGGTCGAGATCCCCCGCCGCCGCCGGGCAGCGAACGAGCTGCCCGGTGCGCGGGTCCGCGTTGCTCTTGGTCCGCACGAAAGAGGCCGTGAAGTCCTCCACCCGCTCGACGCCCTCGGTGCGCAGGACCTGCGCAATCAGATCGGCCACATCCAGTTGGCCGCCGAAAGGGGCGCCCTCGCCACCAGGACCGCCGACCAGTACATCCAGCCACTGCGTCAGGTGTGCCAGCACCAGCTCCTGCAGCTGCAGCCGCGTGTAGCCCGGTTTTCCGCGCACCCGCACATAGAGGTTGCATAAACGGCAATACTGGGGCGGTGCGACATGCACCTCGGTGGTCACCAGCCGGTGCCGGTCCAGCCAGGCACAAACGGCACGCAGGAAAGACGGCGTCGGCAAGGGCTCGAAGCCCGGCTGATCCGGCACCACGACCAGTGTCACGACGCCGGGGGCATGGAAGGCGTCATCGAGCCCGGCGATGGCCGGCTGCGCGGGCGCGCAGGCCGTGCCGGCAGCAGCGAGCTGGACGAGCCGGGCCGACCAGGGCTGCAAGTCCTCGCTCGGTGGTGCGCAAGGCTCGGTGGCAGGCTCTGCCGCGCCGGGCGCGGTCTTAGCCGGGACGGGGCAAACGGATGCCAGCGGCCGCCGATGCGGCACCACGATCGCCCGCGCCACCCGCACGCTCGGAGTCTGCGTGGCGATCCAGGCAAAATCGTTGGCGGTGACCGCCCGGCAGCGGGTCGAGAGCTCCTTGCGCGCGCGCTCTTTGGCCGCGTCCAGGGTCTCGGCATCGGCCCCGCCGCGGGCCGGCACCGGGTTGACCACCCCGGCCAGCCCGGTCGCCTGCACCGCCAGCTTGTCGATCGCCCCGGCCGGACACTCCCCGGCGACTCCCCCGCCGGGGCGGTAGCGCCGCGCGACCACTTGGCCGGCGCGCGGCACCAGCAAGGGAATGGCACCGTGCTCGCCGTCGCCGAACTGGACGACACCGGCCTCGGCATCCAGCTCGAAGGCGCGATCGAACGGCCCTGCGATGTCCAGGGACTGGACCTCGGTCCAGGGTGTCAGCAAAGCATCGGGCTCGGACGACTCGGCAATCTCCAACTCCAGGGTCCCGGACAATACATTGCGGTGCGCCAGCCGAAAGGCCTGCCCCGGCCGGCCGTCGGCGGTGCCCAGAACCTCGTTGAGGACCGTGGAGGCATGGGTGATGCCGACGACGTTGAAGCCCAGGTGCCGCACCCGCTGGGCGCCACGGTCCACGGGCAGCGGGCCGATCCGCAGCCAGCCGTTGATGCGGGCGGGATTTTGGAGCTCCGGGTCCAGCGGATGGCCCACCGCCGGCTCGGGGGTCACCTCCTCGGCCTGGGCCGTGCTCACGGCCTCGGAGACGATCGCCTGGAATTCGCCGACCTCGATGGTGCCGCTTGCGGTGCTCAGGCCCTGCTGGAGCGAGGTGGTCAACTCGAGACAGGCGTTCCAGGGGACTGGGGTCACCGCCTCCCGCAGATCCGCCCAGTGTTCGGGGCTGCCCAGCGAGAAGGGAACCGTGAAGCGCAGGGTGCCGGAGCGGGCCAGCCCGTCGGTGGTGTCCAGGACGCGGCCCGGGACCCGGCGCATGGTCTCGGCGTCCAGGTCGTAGTAGGCCAGCCAGTCGACCGGCAGGGGTGCGAGCTCGGCCGCCGCGGGGAGCGGCGCGCAGGTGATGTCGGCGGATGCGGTGGACAGCTCGTCGTCGTCCAGCACGACCTGCAAGGTGACCTCGACGCCGAGGAAGCCCGCATCCCGATCCGGATTGAAGGACAGGCCCAGCCACAGCCAGGGATGCGCCACCCCCATGACCGATGCCGGCAGCAGCGGCGCCGGATCCAGGGGCATCTCCTTGGTCTTCGGCCGTTTGCCGTCCCAGGCCAGGGTCATCCAGTCGCAGTCCTCCGTCGGGACCTCGGGCGGTAGGAAAGACGGTTCCGGCTCCGGCTCGCGGTGACCGGTCTCGTCCAGGCGCAACAGATCCCAGAGGTAGGGGTTCTTGGTCGCGATCCAGGCCGTGATCTCGGCGGGGACGATGTCCATGTCCCGGTCGGTCTCGTAGACGACGGTTGCGTCGTCGCGGCGGGTCACCTCGGCGCCGGCGGGCAGCAGATCGCCGTGGTGGGCACGCGGACTGGCCAGCAGGAAGGCGATCTGCGAGGTCGCCGCCCGCGCGGTGGCGAGTCGGATCCCAAGCAGGGCCAGCAGGGCCACGTGGGCCTTGTCCGGCACCCGGTTGAGCCGATAGCCCACCTGCTCGGCCAGGTAGGCGAAGAGCTGCAGCAACGCGATTCCCGGGTCGGAATCGTTGTGATTGGTCCACTCCGGCGCGTAGACCGGGATCCGGCGCACCAACTCCTCGAGGATCCGGGAGTAGCGCAGGTCGTCCAGATTCGGCGATTCGATCGGCATGATCAGGCCCGCCCCTCGGCGAGATAGAAGGGATACACCCGGTTGTAGTGGGTATTGGTGGCGCGTACGACGTAGGCGATGTGGATCAGCAGCTCATTCTCGGCCTCGCCCTCCGTCACGCGCACCTCGGTCAGGTCGATGCGCGGCTCCCAATCGGTGAGCGCGGTGCGCACCTCGTGCTCCAGTGCGTGCCAGGTGGCGGGGGCATTCGGCTCGAACAGACGCTCGAACAGCCCGGCACCGAACTGAGGCAGCATCACCCGCTCCCGCCGGCCGGTACGCAGGATGCCCTCGATCGCCTGCTCGATGGACTCCTCATGTACCGCCCATCCCAACCGCCCGTTGACCGGACGGAAGGGGAAGGCGATGCCGACGCCGAGGAAGGCGCGTGTGCTCACGGTGTCACCGGACCTGTCGGCGGTGTCGGCGGCAGGTTATGGGTGTGGAGAGCGAAGGGCTTGCCATTCAGCTCGATCACCGCCGCTTGCAGCCGGATGACGGTGCTCTTGAGCTCCAACGCCAGTGGCGACTCGATCACGGTCGGCGCCGAAACGGCCGCCCCCGCCGATGGTGGGCCCATGCTGAGGCCGCCCGAGGCGAGGGCGATCGTCGCCGCCTCCAAGCGAATCGAGACCGGCGAGCGCAGGGTCAAGGTCTGGGTCGCGTCGTCCAGCTCGATGGTGGTGCCGACGGCACCGGAGATGGTGACCTTGCCCGGGGCCGTGTCGTCGAGCAGGACCTCGCGGCCCCCGGCCGTGCGTATCCGAACCTTGCCACCGGCGGGGCGATCGTCGAAGGTGAGCTGATGACCCGAACGGGAGACGAAGGTGCGGATATGGTTCGCTTCCGAGGGCTCCGCCGCATCGGGGGGCGGAGACTGGTCGTTCCAGACTGCGCCCAGGATGATCGGGTTGTTGGTATCGCCCGCGTCGAAGGCCACCACCACCTCGTCGCCGATCTCGGGCATATTCCAAGACCCGCGCTTGGCCCCGGCGGTCTGTGCCATGACCCGGGCCGGGGCCGATGGTGAGCCATCGCCCATGGACAAATAGTCCAGCTCATAGGTGCCGTCGGGCATGCGGCCGGTGACTCTCGCTGTGAGCACACCGGGGATTGTCGGCTCGCGGCGCTCGGCGTAGCGCTCCTCGAGCAGGGTCTCGAAGGGGCTGTCATCCATCACTGTTCTCCATAAGGGGGCAAGGGCATGCCGGGGCGGCGGCCGAAGACCTTGGTGCGCAGCCCATCGGCGCCGTAGGTGTGCTCGCAGGTCTCGGCGTAATAGAAGCCGTCGAAGGGTTGGCGCATGCCCCGAATCTCGACATGGCGGCCCGCCCGCAGCCGCGGCAGGCCGAGGGTCTCGATCTCGACCTTGAGGAACTTGCGCGCCTGCTGGCGGAACTTGGCATCCGCCATCACGGTGGCCCGCTCCGGGTCGACGCCACGCTGATTCGGGTGTGCGCAGTGATTCTCGCCAAAATACTCCAGGCGCCAGTCCGGTCCCGCCACCAGCGGCGGATCCTGCAGGGCCGGGTCCCGATGCAGCTCGTCATCGAGCCACAGGGTCGCGGCACCCTTGGCCACCGGTCGCTTCGGCGCATCGGCCGAGATCCTGTCCGGCGACGCGGACACACGGTTGCGTCCGGTCACATTCACGCTGGTACACTGGTCTACCGCCTTGATGTCCGGCTTGAAGCTGTGCAGATTCTTTCCCCGCTCGATCAGATAGATGCCGCGCAGGGTGCGATCCGGCGGGAGGCGGCTGCGGGCGCGCTCGAAGTGCAGCTCAACGCCGGATTCCGGCTTGTCGAGGTCGGCGAACTCGATGAACAGCTCACGGTCCATCCGCTCGGCGAACTTCTTTAGGTAATCGAGATAGCTGGTGCCCTCGAAATGGGCCTCGGCCATGGCCTTGGCGGTCTGCTCGGCGAACCGGGGCAGCGGATAGGGGCCGAAGACGACGTCCTTCAGTGGATACCGGGAGCGCTTCAAGACATTCTCGATGACCTCTTTCTCGGGCACGGCCCAAAAGTCGACCTTCTTCGGGTTCTTGTCCTTCAGCGGACACAGGTCGTCCTCGCCGCAGATCTGGACGAAGTTGCCCTCGTCTTCGGTGAAATAGAACCGGATGTCCGAGATCGGCCCGGAGATCATCGGTACCCAGCGGTGACTCTGGGCATCGACGGGGTCCAGGCCCTCGGCCGGGTCCGGGTAATAGCGCATATCGATCCGCAGCCGATCGCCGAACCGGAAGATACTGAAATCGTTGTACTTGAACCGCGGCCAGGCCGGCACGTTGCCGATCATGACCTCGTTGGCCATGCGGGGCGGCTGTGGCGTGCTGCGATCCGCCGGCAGGGTGTCGTACCAGTTGTTGAGGCGGATGCAGTATTGGCCGACACCGTGGTGCACCAGCGTGACCTGGACCCACAGGATGTCCGGCTGCACCTCGGTCAGCTCGATCCCCTCCTCGGGCCCCGGCCGCAGCTTGCCCAGCTTGCTGATCCGCACGCCGGGGACGAAATAGGTCTGTCCGGGACGGGTGGCGTCGGCGCCATCGGTCATGGCGGTCCCACCTTGCGCGCGATGCGCTTCAATTCATCACGGACGATCTCCAGCACGATCGGGCGTAGCTCGTCCGCCAGGCGTTTCTTCCCGCGCAGCGCGGCGAGGGTGTCGGCACCGCCGGACGTCGGGCCGGCGACGGGGTCTTCGGAGCGGAAGACCTCTATTTCGGTTTCTACTCGGTCGATGATTAGTGGCATAACTGCAATTGGCATTGACGCCTATTGATTTATAAAAATGTCATCAAATATCACAGTACCATCGGACAGGATATGCCTACGTCGTATTGTCCTGGGGATTAGCGTTCCCCCAGGTATACTCAGAGGATTTGGACCGTAATCTACTGTGATTTCGACCCGAATGGGTTCGCCACGTCGAGCAGCGTCGGATAGAACATTGCGCTCCGCATTTCGCCAGCCAGAGCCTTTTCCTCTATTTAGACTCCGATATTGCGGAACCACCGAGTCAAACAGGTCGACTGCACGCTCCACATCGGGATCGCCCCGAAATGCTTCCCTTTGAAACAGATGGCCGCGTTCCAAGCCCGACCTAATGTAATCTGCATCTAGCGCCTGCGGCGCGTCAGTGCCGACATTGGGTTCGAAGAATCTGCTACTTTGTCGGCGGGCTTTAGCTGCTTCGGGCAAAACCCAGTAAGACGCGTTGTACACTTCCCCGGAAGACGCATCTATCACGATGCGTGCTTGCTGAGGAGCAATTTCTGCGGCCGTCAATTCATGAAAATAGAGTCCTTTCCGCATGTGGGTACCAGTCAACTCTCCGCTGGAAGGCCCGAACGGTTTCCTCGGTTGTTCCCTGGTGTAAACCCAGCATTGAGATGACTCGTCCCACCGGTATCGTGGGCCACTAGAAAGATCGAGTTCAATGTCTGTCTGTGTGCGCAACCTGCGAATTCGCACGGGAATCGGAATCGGCAGTCCGCCGATGCCTAAGAGCGGCACAAAACGCACAGAGTTTCTCCCGGATACTGGCCCGTTTATAAGTTCCCTATATTGCCGCCGAAACTCTCTGTTCCTTTCCCATGTTCTACCCAGCTCATTTGGAACCCCCCGAGCTCGCCACAGTCCCTGGCCCAACCGGAACCCTCCGTACAACATGAAAGCCTTGTCACCATACCCTTTCACATCGAGCACCCAATCGGCATCCCGCTCTCTGAAAAAGCCCTGATGCTCGCCGATAACCGTGCTTGCCGTTCCCCATGCAGCCGCACCGCGATCTGCCCACATCAATGCCTGCTCTCCTCGGCTGAGAATCGACACGAAGGTAGGGACTTCCGAGGAGGTCGCTATGACGAGCGTTCCCTCCGCTCCCCCGGCCGCGATCAAACCACTGCCAAGCGACAATCCAATCGGAGGGGAAACGGGGTCAGACCATGTTCGCGCGACACCTATGGCGCCTCGATCCGTTGGGATGACGACGAATGGTCTTCTACCCACACCTGACTGTAAGCCACTTGGCTCCCATGTTTGGAATGCCCCCTTTGGGCGAGCCGCTTCGATGGGCGAATACCCTGGCGGCTTACGCACCGACTCCCGATACCATTCAGGCATGTGGTACACGTGAGACCGAGGAGGTGATATGCGCTGGGGGCCTTTCTCATACACGCTTGATGGTGTGCCTGGCCCTTCCCCGATACGAGCTCTTTCTCCAGGCAATCCACTTTCGATCAGGTTCCCTATTGAGGCACAGACTCTCTCAGTCTCTGGATTGTTATCCGACGCCACGTAGCAAATAGTTCCTAGTATGGCTCCCGTAGGCGAATCTTGCGCAACACTCTCTATAGAGATGCGCGCGAGATATCGTTCGTAATCGCTTTGCTTCCCCCAGAATCCTTCGGCGGCAACTAGCGGGTCGTCTGCCCGGTCTGGCATCCAACGCCCGGTTTCCAAAAAGAAACTTTCGAGAATCGCGTGCAGATCTTTAAATTGGGGATGGCGCCCAATAAAACGACTCCTGTCTTCGTTAAACTCATTAGCGAGCTGATCCAAATGGTGAGGCATAATAAGGTCGTCCGACGCCGCACCAACTGCTTCTCTAATCGCAGGTATCAGCTCAGGTGGAGGGCTAGCAAAGCTTTCTGGTGTGGGCGGTGCAACGAGCATGGCCTTGCACAGCGCGATATAGTCTCGTTCGTCAAATCCGCGGTTTTTCATTAACGCAACGACATGCTCTGGAGGTGTATCACGCAAGATGGCTCTCAAGCGGTCTAATTCCTCTCCATTGTTGCGCAAACCACCAAGGACCCATTCTTGCCACCGTTTCAGTTTCTGTCTCTCTACAAATGGAGCAAATAGGTTTGGGGCCGCCTTTGCAGACCCTGCAGACAGGTCGACATTCCATTGGAGCAATAAAAGCGCGGACTCCAGCGAAAACGCATCTGCCGGTAGCACGGCCTCTCGAAGGGACGCCAGCACCAAACCATCATTTTCAACAAGAGCCTTTGCTAGGGCGAGGTGATCAGCCGGAGGCGTTGTATTGAGTATGCTCAGTGCTGAATAGATGTCTAAATAAGGTGCCCTGCTAATGGCTAAGGCATTCAACAGAGCAACACGCTGTTCAACCGATAGTTGTTGTAGATCTTCAGTGGAGAGCGATGGAACGAGACGCGCGGCCTCCACTGGGTCAGCCCCCGGAGCAGACAATATCTTATTCTTGTCTGATTTTCGTTCCTGCGTTGCGGTGCAGTCGGCCCCTCGGCATTCAATGTTTTCCGGGAACTCAGCTTCTCCAGCGGGCGGAATGGCATAGGGAGGCTCACGGCCGGAGATTCCTGGTTGAGTCTTGCGCTGGCAAGGCGCGCCTGGAGGGTGGTAAAGAAGGTATTCCAAGTTCCATTGCCCATTGCCGTGATCGCGACGGGCATCGGGCTGGCAGCTCGAAGAAAGCCCAATATGAAATACCAGGGTAGGCTTGAAAGAGATGTCGACTGGCCGATAGCAAGAGTAAGCTCTCACGTATGTTACATAAGGTACAACATGATTCCAGTATTCTAGGGAAAATACTGGAGTATTGGACAACCAATGCCCGGCCATTCCGGTAGCGACGAAAGTGAGCTGGGACGGTCCTCGTCGGCTTCCACCAATCAGCGGCTCGCACGCTGGAGGATCCTGGGGTTTATGCATTTCGTCACGTTGAACTTGACCGTGTATCGCCCGTGTCAACGCTTCGATCTGGACACCCTCTGACACAAACATACCTGCCCGATACGCTTCGTTCTCCGTCACCGATTCAGAGGCCAGTGGGCCGGTATCCGTCCCCTGCTGCACCACATGCGCCAGCTCATGGGCCAGCAGCCGCTTTCCTTCGCGGGTCTCCGGTGCCCACTTCCCTTCACCAAAGACGATCTCGGAGCCGACGGTAAAGGCCTTGGCGGCGACGGACCGGGCCGCCGTGGCTGCCTGCTCCCCGGTATGGATGCGCACCTCGGCGAAGGAGCGGCCGAAGCGGTCCTCCATGAAGTGGCGAACGTCTCTGGGGATCGAGCGCCCGGCATCGAGGCCGGACATCAGCTCGTTTGCCAGGGCACCGCGAGGCGCTGTACCTCCAGTCGTCCGCGGTGGCCCAGACGGAGTCGGCGGGCCGGGCAGATGCGGCATGCCGGCACCGGACAGGGCATCCCGCTGAACCGCGCCCGGTGCGGCCGCCCCTTGCGCAGGTGGCGGTACCGTACCGACTGACGCGCCGAGGACCCGATCGGCGACCCGATCGGCCCCCACCTCCAGCGGATCCGCCGGCACCGAGACTCCCTCGGCCTTGCGCTGCAGCATACGCCCCCGCAGTGCTCTGAGACCGCGGTTGCCGAGCTGATCCATGAGGGCGAGCGCCGGGTGCGGCGCAGCGGCCCGGGGCTTGACCTGTCGCATCGGGGCAGCCGACTTGCGCTCGTGCTGGTGGGTCGGCTGGCTCATAGCGCTGGGATCACCAGGGCGGTGCCGGGGGTCACGGCGCCGGGCCGGTCGATGTCGTTGGCCTCGGCGATGGGCCGCCACAGGCGCGGCTCGCCGTAGACCTCGGCGGCGATGTGGGACAGGGTCTCGCCGGCGCGCAGCACCCGGCGGTGGGTGCGGTCGGGGCTGGAGCGCTTGAGCTCGCGCAGTTGCACCTCGGCCGATCGGTATTGCTTGAGGGTAAGCGAGACCCGCGCCCGCAGGACCTTTCCGCTCTCGTCGAACAGGCTGTAACGCTCGCGCAGCGAGGTGACGATGCCGGTGAAGTGCTGCTCGCCCCAGTCGAAGCGGCACACCGGCGGGTGATGCAGGGTGCCGTCGATGGTGACGAAGCGGCGCAGTTGCGTCAGCGCACCTTCCACATTCTGGCCGGTTCGGGTCTGATCCAGGAACAGCTCCAGGGACAGCACCGAGGACTCGCCGCGGATGAATTGCTGGATCGGGGACTGGAGCCCCGGCACGTTCATCGCCGCATAGTTGGCGCCGTAAGAGATCCCGTAGTCGGTGGGGTTGAACAGGACCCTGATCGGCTCGGCTTGGTTCTTGTTCGTCGCTGGATCGACCGAGACGTTGGTGAGCGTTGCATGCTTCAAATTCATGGCTTGGAGCCCCCTACCTGACTCAGGAAGGCTTCTAGCCCCGGGATTTGGCGCTTCTGGAGACGCAGTATGCCCTCGTGGGCGATCTCCAGGGTCTCGATGGCGATGGCGATGGCGTTGCGGGCGGCATCCAGCGTGGGGCCGGTGAGCTTTTCCGGCAGGCCGTTAGAGAAGAACCAGGCAGCGATCGGCTGGCCGCCGATGCCGGGCATGTCCGTCCCGGCGGTGTTGGCCTGCAGCAGCACGAAGCCGTCCTGGCGGGGCGGCGCATGAGGTTTCGACTGGACATCGAAGTACCAGTCCCAGAGGCCATAATCGGCCGTCACCCCACGCCGGAAGACCAGGTTGGAGAACTGCCCCCAGCGGGTGAAGCGCAAGGGATTGGCGTTGCGCCCACCCTCTTGATAGGTCTCGATCTCGACCCCGGCGTCTATCCCCGAGACCTCGGCGAAGCGCATCGGCGTGACCTCGCCGGCCTTGGCTTGCAGCCCGCCGGTCCCCTCCGCCGTGGATTGGAGCAGCTTAGCCGCAGACGGGCTCAACAGGACCGCGAACTGGAAGGCGCCGACCGGGTTCATGCCGCTTCCTCGACGCTGAGCAGCGCATCGGCGCGGCTGATGCGAAAGACGATGAACTCGGCCGGGGCGGCGATCGCGACGCCGACCTCGCAGACGACCCGCCCAAGCGCGATCTGCTCCGGCGGGTTGTTGGTCTCGTCGCAGCGGATCCAGAAGGCCTGCTCGGGGGTCGCGCCGCGCAGGGCGCCTTGCTGGAATAGCTCCATCAGCACGCCGAGCGCCAGCTGGGTCATCTGCATCCACAGGGCCGGGGTGTTGGGCTCGAAGGTCAGCGGGCGCAGGGTCAGGGCCATGCGCCGCTCGATGGCCGAGAGGCCACGGCGGACGTTGAGATAGCGCAGCCAGGTGTCGCTGGACTGGGTCCGGGCACCCCATAGCAGCAGGCCGCGTCCCGCGAAGGGGCGGGAGACGTTGATGTACGCCGGCGTGCCGTAGAGCGCGGCGTTGTCGTCGTCGCTGATCGGCCGTGCCGGCCCCAAGGCGCCGACCAGCGGCTCGTTGGCGGCGGCGATGGCCGGACCGCGGCGCAGGTCGCGCCGGGCGATGATACCGGCGGCGAAGCCATCCGGAGGCAGCTCGCTGGGCTCGCCCCCCTCGCGGTCGGTGGCCAGCAGCCAGGGATGGTAGAGGACCGTGGCCGAGGCCTCAGCGTCGTCGGTAGCGCCAGCCAAGGAATCGCGCCAAGCAATCGCGCGTCGGTGGCTCGGGCTGCGGTAGTCGCCGACACTCGGGTCGAATTCCACCGGTACCGACAGCAGCAGCTGGATGCGCCAACGCTCGGCGCCGGAGCGGGCCATGAGCCGGCGCTGGACCTCCAGCACCAGGCTGTCGTCGAGCAGGGGCGCCCCGGCGGTTGCCGGCCCCCGGCTGTGGATAATGCCCGCGGCCGGGCTGCAGGGGCGGAAACAGATATCGGCACTGCTCGGCGGCAGGGTGACGACGGGACCTTCGAGCGCCCCGCGGGCGTAGAGGCTCGGGACCGAGACGAGGGCCACCTCGTCGATCAGCAGCAGCCGCTCCAGGCCGGTGGCCTCGCGCTCGCTGGCACCCGGCACCCCGGCGAAGGCCAAGGCCGCCTCGCGCAGGCCATCCGCGTCCCTAGGATCCGGGCGCTGGATGGTCGCGATGTAGCAACGGCGGCTGCCGTTGGCGAAGAAGGACCGAACCGTGCGGGCGAGCGGGTCCAGGTCCTGCTCATCGAAGGGGCCGTGCCAGGTCTGATATTCCTCCCAGTCGTCGCAGGCCTGGGGCGGGAGCCGCGGAACGATGGTGGTGCGCACGATCGGGCCGGTGCGCCGGATGCGAATATCGATGAGACGGACCCAGTGCGCGACCACTTGGCTTTCGACGGCCTCGTCGGTGGGCGCCAGGGCCCGGCCGTCGGGTTGGATCGCACCCGGCATGACGCGGATCTCGGCGGAAGAACCCGCTGCAACCGCGATCAGGCTGGAGACCTGGCTGCTCCCATCCGGCAACGGCACCTCGGCGGGCGATGCGCTCAGCACCTGCTCGCCCCCTTGGAGCTGGCGGCGTTCCCCGTCGATCCGTACCTGAAAGCGAGCGACGGTCACGGCGAAGCGATGCCCGGCGGGCGGATCACCGAGCAGTTGGCTGCCGGCGTCCCGTACCCGAGGCTCGAAGCCGACGAATCCGCAGACATCGGTCCGCAGCACGCCGGCCGCGACTGGGGCCGGTCGCTGATCGGGGTAGACGCCGGGGATCAGGGGGAGTTGCATGATGAGTCCTGTCGACCTAGTCCGGAGCTGGTGGCGGTTCGGCCTCCGTCAGCACGATCCGATCGCAGCAGAGTTCCAGGGTCTCGATCGCGATCTCGTTCGTGCGGGCGTTGAGAACCGGGCCGGACATCTTGTTAGGCCAAGCGTTCTGTAGTTCCCAGGTCATAACCGTCTGGCGCTTTTCGTCCTGAAGTGTAATCGTGACAGTTAACCCATCGTAATTCACCCAGGTGCCGTCGCGGATTTGCTCATGCATCTCCCACAAGGAGGTATCGGCGGTCATGCCGCGTCTGAGCACGACGTTCGGATAACTTTCCATCCCAGACAGTTTTCTGACATAAGAGCCAGGCGCTGTTGCTCCTTGTGGGAGCGCCGAGTCACGATATTCCATCGTAGCCGTCTCGCTATCCAGCCCGGTGCATTCCATAAAGCCAATCGTGGCGCCGGAGAGTGTCACAGTAAAGTTGAAGGCTGCATAGGGATGAGCTGCCATGGCAGTTGCTCCAGGATAAGGATCAAACCCATAGGTCCACGAGAATGCGTCGGTAGTTCGGTTGCGAAAATCTAGGACGTAGGAATCTTTTCCAGCGAGATCCGGTCACAACAGAGCTCGAGCGTCTCAATCGCGATCTCGTTCGTCCGGGCACTGAGGACCGGCCCCGAAAGCTTGCAAGGCCAGGCGTCCTGGAGACTCCAGGCCCTAACCGGGGTATGATTTTCGTTGCAAAGATTGATGGTGACGTTGGCTTTGATCTGAGACCACTTGTCCCAGGACGTGGCTTCATCGGAATTGCTGAGATCTCCGTCGCGGACCAGTTGACGCCATTTCCACAGTGCAATGCTGCGAGTCACGCCGCGACGGAGGACCACGTTGGGGTAGCGCTCCATCCCATGCAGCTTGCGTACGTACGAGCCCGTGCCCTCTCCTTGAGGGAAGAGCGAATCGCGATATTCGATGGGCGCAATCTCGCTTTCAAGACCGGTGCATTCCATGAATCCGATAGCGACGGGTTTCCCCGCCAACTCAGCGATCGTCTCCGGACCGTCAAACTCCAGCTTGAAGTTGAAGACGCCGTAGGGATTGGAGCGCTGCTCTGCCATGGTGTCTGCTCCTTACTCAACGTGGAATCAAGTTTGCGCGAGGCCTGTGAGCTGCTCGATGCGGAAGATGACGAACTCCGCCGGCCGCACGATGGCGACGCCGATCTGGCAGATCAGGCGACCGTTCAGCACGTCATCGGCGG
>Ga0210085_1000089_pt1 | contig 39915 bp, 38 predicted proteins | sample China_Galinas_PW_5_FD_184866 | JGI IMG/M metagenome (GOLD analysis project Ga0210085, IMG submission 184866) | Wetland microbial communities from San Francisco Bay, California, USA, that impact long-term carbon sequestration - China_Galinas_PWC_D1... | ecosystem: Environmental > Aquatic > Marine...
GCAAGACCGGCTCGCCCGACCGGGCGCCACCGGCGCCGCAAGCGACGCCGCTCGGATCGCAGACCCCTGCTCGGCCCCCCGCCACGCCCGCAGCCGCGAGGGCGGGGTTCGGAGCGCCGTCACCTTCAAGCCGCGGCGCAGTCACCCGCAGGGCAGCCGCAGGCTGAGCCCGCAGGGCTTGACGGCGACCCCGCCCCACAATGTCAGTGGGTCGGCAAGGCGAGTCGCTTACCAGCGCGCCACCGCCTCCCACACCCCCCCCGGCGCACCTCGCCCTGCCGACCTACCAGCAAAGGCAGTAAGCGCCCCGCACCCCACCCGCGCTCCACGGACAACCGCAAGCCCCGGAGCCCCCGCATGACCGCGCCGCGCCTGCGCCCCGGCCTTGCCGCCCTGCTCGCCCTCGCCGCGCTCGCCCTGCTCGCCGCCCCCGCCCAGGCCGCTCCGACCAAGATCGCCGGCTGGGGCCACGGGCCTGGGCGGGTCAACGGCCCCCAAAGCGTGGCCGTCGACCAGGGGAGCGGCGACCTCTACGTCGCCGACTCCAACAACAAGCGGATCGACAAGTTCAACGCCGCCGGCGAATTCCTGCTCGCCTGGGGCTATGGGGTTGCCGACGGAAAAAGCGAAGAGCTGCAGGTCTGCGGCCCTGAAGCGCTCAACTCCGAAGGCCAGCCCGAGCCGACGAGGCGCTGCTTTGCCACCAACTTCGCCACCCAGTACGGCGGCAATCCGGAAAACAACCTGAGGCCCGAGGCGGTCGCCGTCGAGCAGTCCGGCGGCGAGGTCTACGTCGCCGAACCGGAGATGTCGCGCGTCAGCAAGTTCGACCCCGACGGCCACCTCATATACATGCTCGGCAGGGAAGTCGACAAGACCAGCGGCGCGGACATCTGCACGGCGGCGGACCTCGAAGCGGAAGACGAATGCGGCAGCGGCCTCGCGGGGGCCGGGCCGGGCGAGTTCACCTATCCGACCTCGCTTGCCCTCGACTCCGCGGGCAGGCTGTGGGTCGGTGACAGCGAACGCCTCAAGTACATCGAGTCCGACGGCACGCCGGGTTCCGCGGCGAGCGAAATCGAGCTCCCCGGCGAAGGCCCAACCGAATCGCTGGCGATCGACCCTACCAGCGGCGACTTCTTCATCGCGCGCAGCGCCGAAGACGAGCGCCAGCGGGTCGAATTCGAAGGCCTCGCGACCGGCGACACGTTCAGGCTCGGGGGCCTGCCGGCGGGCTGTACGGCGAGCGAGACCGGGCCGATCGCCTACGCGAAAGGCTTCGCCGGGGGAGAAAACATCCGCGAAGCGCTGGAGGCGAAGTGCGGGGCGGGCAGCTTCAGGGCTGTGTTCGAAGACGAAGATCCTCCCGGGTCGGGCAACTACGCGAGTGAAATCCGCTTCACCGGCCCGCTCGCGGGGATCGACCAGGCCCAGCTGAGCTGCGCGGTAGCGAGCGGGACGGGCAGCTGCGGGACCTCGACGATCGCCGAGGGGGTACCGGGGCGGGTGCAGGTGCTCGAAGCGGGCACGGGAACCCCGCTCGGGAGCATCGACGAAGGCGGCTACCCGCGGGCGCTGGGGATCGACTCCGCCGGGCGCCTCTACGTCGGCGACTGCGGCGCGGCGACCTTCCCCTGCCCCTACCGCTTCAAGGTCTACGACACGACGGCCGAACCGCCCGAGCTGGTCTCCCAGTTCGGCGCCGGGCAGGTGCTCGGCGCGCCGCAGGGCGACGCGCTGGCGGTCGACGAGGGCGGGGGGGAAAGGCCGCCGGCCTTCTACTCGGCGAGCTCGAGCGGGGCCCCGGACCACCAGGTAGACCTCGAAAAGCTCAAGGCCGCCCAGGCGCAGGTCGCCGTGCAGCGCTTCGACCTCCCCGCCCCCGGCCCGCTGATCGAAGCACAGCAGGCCAGCGGCGTGCTGCCGGGCTCGGCCACGCTCGGCGCCTCGCTGAACCCAGAGGGCCACAGGACGACCTACCACTTCGAGTACGGCACCAGCGAAGCCTACGGCCACAGCACCGAAGCGAAGACCCTCGAAGCCGCGGGGGAACCCGACCAGGGCTACGAGCAGCGCCAGGTCGAGGCCAACCTCGAAGGCCTGGCGCCCGAGACGACCTACCACTTCCGCCTGGTGGCGAGCGACGAGGAAGACCCCCAGTGCCCCGAAAGCGCAGAACGGTGCACCGCCATCGGCCCCGATGCGACCTTCACCACCCTCCCCGCGGTGGGGATCGAAGCCCAGTGGGCCTCCGAAGCGGCGGCCCGCGGCGCCACCCTGAACGCCTCCCTGAACCCGCTCGGCGCGGCGGTCGGGGAATGGTGGGTCGAATACGACACCGCCCCCTACGCCGAAGGCGAAGGCCCGCACGCCCACGGCGCGAGCCTGCCGGCCCCCGCCGGCTCGCTGCCGGCGGGGACCGACCCGGTCGGGGTCGCCGTCTCCCTCGCGGGCCTGGCCCCGGCGAGGACCTACCACTACCGCTTCGTGGCCACCGATACGCGCAAAGTCCTGGAAGACGGGGAAGCGCTCGAGCGGCGCTTCACCGTCTATGGCCCCGACCGCGCCTTCGCCACCCAGCCCGCCGGCCTGGGCCTCTCGCTGCCCGACTCCCGCGCCTGGGAGATGGTCTCCCCGCCCGACAAGCACGGCGGCCTGGTCGCCGCCCCCGACGCGATCCAGGGGGGCTCGGTGCAGGCGGCGGGCGGCGGGGAGGCGCTCGCCTACCTCTCCTACGGCTCCCTGGAAGCGACCCCCGAGGGCAGCCGGCTGGTCGAACAGTCCACCCAGCTGGCGCGCCGCGGGGCGGGCGGCGCCTGGGCGACGCGCGACCTCACCCCCCCGCACACCGCGGCCACCCCGTTCAACGGCGGCAACGGCCTCGAATACAAACTGTTCGACTCCGGGCTGGGGCGGGCGCTGCTGGAGCCCTCCGGCTGTACGGCGCTCTCCCCGCAGGCGGGCGAACGCACCCCCTACCTGCGCAGCGGCGCCGAGCCCCCCGCATACACCCCGCTGGTCAGCCCCGCCGACGCGCCCGGGGCCTCTCCCTTCGGCGGGGACTGCACCCGCTCCAAGGGCGAAGTGAGCGTGGCCGGCGCGAGCCCCGACCTGGCCCACGTGGTGCTGTTCTCGGTGGTGCCGCTGGCCCCCGGGGCGTCGCGCGAAGCCCTGTATGAGTGGTCGGCGGGCGGCCTGGAGGCGGTGAGCGTCAAGCCGGGCGCAGGCGCTGCGGTCGCGGCGACGCTCGGCTCGGGCGGCGCCTCGGTGCGCGGCGCGGTCTCCGCGGACGGCTCGCGGGTCTTCTTCACCGCGGGCGGCCTTTATGTGCGCGACACGGCGCGCGATCAGACCCTGCGCCTGGACGACTTCGGGAGGTTCGGTGGCTTTGGCACCGGCGCGGCCGAACCGGTCTTTCAGGCGGCCTCCGCCGACGGGCGGGTCGCCTTCTTCGCCGACCCTCAGAACCTGACCCCCGACGCGAACGAAGAAGGCGCCGACCTCTACCGCTGGCGCTCGCAGGGGACCGAGGGCTGCGCGGCGCCCGGCGGCTGCCTGGAGGACCTGAGCGCCCAGCCGGCGGCCTTCGGGGAGCCCCACTACGGCGAAAGCGCCCGCGTGCTGGGCCTGTCCACCACCACCAACGTCGAAGAAGCGGGCACCCTGCCGGGGATCGCCGCCGACGGCTCGCGCGCCTACTTCCTCGCCCGCGGCGTGCTCGACCCGACGCCCAACCGCGAGGGCGAGGGCGCCCTCGCCGGGCAGCCCAACCTGTATGTGTGGCAACGGGGGGAGGGGCTGCGCTTCGTCGCGAGGCTCGACGACGAAGGAGACAAGCACGACTGGGGGCTCCCCGGAGGGCGCGCCTCCCGGCTCTCGGCCGCCGCCTCGCCCTCGGGCCGCTACCTGGCCTTCATGTCCAAGCGCAGCCTCACCGGCTATGACAACCGCGACGCCGCGAGCGGGCAGCGCGCCCAGGAGGTCTTCCGCTATGACGCCGGCGCCGAAGCGCTGGACTGCGTGTCGTGCAACCCCTCCGGGGCGCGCCCGCGGGCGCGGGTGCCCGGCTCCGCCGCCGGGCAGCTGGCCGAGGAATTCGACCCCCTGCACCTGTGGAGCGGGACGGCGGTGGCGGGGCTCATGCCCGAGGCGACCGCCCTCGACTCGAGCGGCGTATCCCTCTACCGCCCCCGCGCGGTGTTCGACGACGGCCGCGTCTTCTTCAACGCCGCCGACGCGCTGGTCCCCGCGGACTCAAACGGCGCGGGCGACGTGTATGAGTACGAGCCCTTCGCGAGCGCCGAAGGCGCGCCGCCGAGCGACACCTGCACGCCCGGCTCGGCCGGCGCCGGCTCCGCAGTGATCGCCGGCGGCTGCGTCTCGCTGCTCTCCTCGGGCGCCGCGGGCGGGGGCGGCGCGACCTTCCTCGACGCGTCCGAATCGGGCAACGACGTCTTCTTCTACACCCCCGCGCCGCTCTCGGTCACCGACACCGACTCCCTGACCGACGTCTATGACGCCCGCGTGGGCGGCGAGCCGGCCCGGCTTCACCCCGTGGCCGAATGCCAGGGCGAAGCCTGCCAGCCGCCGGCTTCGCCTCCGGCGACCCAGACCCCCGCCTCGGCGGCCTTCCGCGGCCCCGGCGACCTGAAGGAAAAGAGCGCCGCTCGGGGCCGCTGCGCCAAGCCCGCGCGCCGCGCCAAGCGCCTCAGCCGCCGCGCCAAGCGCATGCGCCGCATGGCCGGGCGCTCCGGCGCGGCCCGCCTGCGCCGCCGCGCCGCCCACCTCGCCGGGGTCGCCAGGCGCCAGTCCCGCCAGGCACGCCGCTGCCGGCGCCGCGCATCCAAGCGGGGCGGGGCGAAGAAGAGCGCCGCGGCGCGCACCCGCACGCACCACCGCCACAGCAAGAGAAGGAGCAGCCGATGAAGCGCGCCGCCACGATCCTCGCCGCCCTGCTGGGCGCCTCGGCCCTGCTGGGCTCCCTCGGCGCCCCCGCCCGGGCCGCGCAGCCCTGGTGGCAGCTGCTCAGCGGCTCGCGCCCGAGCAACCTCCAGGTCGCCCCCGATCAGTCCGAGGTCCAGGAAGTGAGCGCCGCCCGGGTCAAACTGCCGGGCGGCTTCGGCGACGTGCTCGTCGCCCGGGTCGAAGTGGGCGGCGAGATCGTCGGCTGCCTGGGCAGCGGCTCATACCCGCTGCTGGGCAGCGCCGATCACATTTGCGAAGAACAGACCGAATTCGGGGCCACCCAGACCCCCGCCGAGCTGGCCGCCCTGCTCGAAGGCGCCTACGGGAGCGAAGTGGCCCTCGCCGGCCCCGGCGGGTCCGGCGCGGCCCCCGCGGGCTTCGGCGAAGGCCCCTTCTCGCTGCGGACCGACCGCTGGGTGGCCTCGCTGGAACTGACCCCCGTCTCCGTCTACAACCCGATCGCCAAACGGGACTTCACCCTCGGCGCCGCCTCCTCGAAGGTGGTGAGCGAAGGCTCCGGGCGCCTGGCGATCACCCTGACCAACCTCGGCGACGCCCCCCTCGATGCCACCAAAACGCCGCTTGAGATCACCGACTCCCTGCCCCACGGTGCCGCCGCCTACGGCGCCCGCGGCGAAGCCGGCGGCCCCAAGGGCGGGGAGGGCAGCGCCGGCCCGGTGGCCTGCGCGCTGCCCTCCACCGAGCGCGTCAACTGCTCCTTCGAAGGCGTCCTGCCCCCCTATGAAGCGATCGAGGTCGAAGTGTTCGTCGCCGTCTCCGACGGCGCCTCGGGCGCCGGCGGGGAGGTCGCGGTCTCCGGCGGGCGGGGCCCCGGCGGGGAGGCGGCGCCCACCGTCCGCGAACCCCAGACGCTCAACCTCAGCGACGCCCCGGTCCCCTTCGGCCTCGAACACTTCTCGGTGCGCGCCGAAGAAGAGGGCGGCGCGCCGACCCTCGCCGCCGGCGCCCACCCCTTCCAGCTGACGACGACGATCGTCGCCAACTCCGGCCCCCAGGAAGAAGGCGCGGATCGCAGACGCAAAAGCGCGCGGGTCCTCCAGCCCGCGATGCCGCGCAACCTGCGCTTCGCCCTGCCCGCCGGCCTGGTCGCCGACCTCACCGCGCTCCCCACCTGCCCGATGGCCGTCTTCTTGCAGCGCGCCCGCAACGGCGAAGAAAAACTCGTCAACGAATGCCCCGACGAGACCGCGATCGGCGTCTCCTCGATCTCGCTCGTCGACCCCACCCTGCTCGGCCTGGGGCGCCTCGCGGTGCCGGTCTTCAACCTGCCGCCGGGGCCCGGGGAGCCGGCCCGCTTCGGCTTGATGGCCGCCGGGGACCCGGTCGTGATCGACACCTCCGTGGACCCCTCCGACTCCTACCGCGCCGTCGCCGAGGTGCGCAACATCACCCAGCTGATCCAGTTCCTGGGCTCGACCACCACCCTGTGGGGGGTCCCCGGGGACCCCGCCCACGACGCCTCGCGGGGCTGGAACTGCGCCTACTTCGGCGCCGCGAAGATCCCTGGCGAGTGCCCCCCCGAACCCCGCGAACCCCGGGCGCCCTTCCTGCGCATGCCGGTCTTCTGCGCGGGCCCGCTGCACTTCGACGCCGCGATCGAACCGTGGAACGTGCCGCCGGGCTCCGCGCGCGTCCCCGACTCCTTCGAGAGCCCGCCGCTGCGCGCCTGCAACGCGCTGCCCTTCGACCCGACGCTCTCCGCCGCCCCGACCTCCGGGCTGGCCTCCAACCCCTCGGGCCTCGACCTCGGCATCCAGATGCCTGGCAAGGGCCTTGACAACCCCGCCCCCGGCGCGGTCTCCGAAACGCAGTTCAAGCGCGCCGAGGTGATCCTGCCGAAGGGCCTCACGGTCAATCCCTCGATCGCCGAAGGCCTCGCGGTGTGCTCGAAAGCCCAGTATGAGGCCGAGCGCTATGACTCGGGCCCCGCCGAGGGCTGCCCGGAGGCCTCCAAGATCGGCTCGGTGCAGATCAGAACGCCGCTGCTGGCCGAAGAGGCTACCGGCGCCGTCTACCAGGCGACCCCCTATGAGAACCCCACGCAGAGCCTGATCGGCCTCTACCTGGTGGCGCGGATCCCCGCGCGCGGCATCGTGGTCAAGCAGCCGATCGAGGTGCGCCCCGACCCGGTGAGCGGGCAGCTCGTCTCGATCGCCAAAGACGTCCCGCAGCTGCCCTTCTCCTCCTTTTCCTTCCACTTCCGCGAAGGCGGCCGCAGCCCGCTGATCACCCCGCCGGGCTGCGGGACCTTCCACACCACGGCGCGCTTCGTCCCCTACTCGGCCGCGAACCCCGACGACCCCGCGCCCTCCGAAGTGGTCGAAAGGCGGGCCTCCTTCACGGTCGGGCGCGGCGTGGACGGCGGCGCCTGCCCCTCCGGTCATGCCCCCTTCCACCCCGGCTTCGAAGCGGGCACGTTGAACAACCAGGCCGGCTCCTACTCGCCCTTCGTGATGCACCTGACCCGTCAGGACGGCGAACAGGACATGGGCCGTTTCTCCTTCGTCCTGCCCCCCGGCGTGGTCGGCAAGCTCGCCGGCATCCCCTACTGCCCCGAGGCGGGGATCGCCCGGGCAAAGGCCCGCCAGGGCGCCCACGGCGGGCAGGAAGAGATCGACGACCCGTCCTGCCCGGCCGCCTCGCAGATCGGCACCACCATCGGCGGCGCGGGAGTCGGCAACCAGCTCACCTACGTAAAGGGAAAGCTCTATCTCGCCGGCCCCTGGCACGGGGACCCGTTGTCGGTGGTCGCGATCACCCCGGCGGTCGCCGGTCCCTTCGACGCCGGCACCGTGGTCGTCAGGGAGGCGCTGCGCCTCAACCCGGTCAGCGCCCGCGCGGAAGTCGACGGCGCCGCCTCGGACCCGATCCCCCACATCCTCAAGGGCATCCCGCTGAACCTCCGCGACCTGCGCGTCTACGCGGACAAGCCCGACTTCACCCTCAACGCCACCTCTTGCGAACCCTTCAAGGCCGAATCGACGATCTGGGGCGACGGCACCGCCCTGGAACCCCTGGCCCAGACCCCGGTCGAGCTCTCCTCGCGCTACCAGGCCGCCGGCTGCGCCTCGCTGGGCTTCAAGCCGCGGCTGGCGATCCGCCTCTACGGCGGCACGAAGCGAGGCGCCCACCCGGCGCTGCGGGCGATCGTCCGACCCCGGCCAGGCCAGGCGAACTTCTCCCGCGCCGCGGTCACCCTGCCGCACTCGGCCTTCCTCGACCAGGGCCACATCCGCACGATCTGCACCAGGGTGCAGTTCGCCGCCGGAGCCGGCCACGGCTCGCAGTGCCCCAAGGGCGCCCGCTACGGCTACGCCAAGGCCTGGAGCCCGCTGCTCGACGGCCCGGCCACCGGCCCGGTCTACCTGCGCTCCTCCAACCACAACCTGCCCGACCTCGTCGTCGCGCTCAAGGGCCCCGACTCCGCTCCGGTCGACGTGGAGCTCGCCTCGCGCATCGACTCGGTCAGGGGCGGTATCCGCTCGATCTTCACCGGCATCCCCGATGTTCCGGTCAGCCGCTTCGTCTTGGCGATGCAGGGCGGCAAGAAGGGCCTGATCGTCAACAGCAGAAACCTCTGCTACAAGCCGGGCAAGAACAAGGCCAAGGCCAACCTGCTCGGCCAGAACGGCCGCGTCTCGCGCACCAAGCCCCGCGTCGTCTCGGTCACCTGCGCCAAGCGCCGCAAGGCCAAGCGCAGGCACAAGAAGGCCCACCGCAGCCACGCCAGGCGAGCCGCCCGGGCGGTGAATCGCCGATGACGCCGATACGCACACGTTCCCCTCTCAGGCGTCCACGACTCGAGGAGGCGTGCGCTGGCGGCGAGCGTCGCGGCAAGCGATGCGCGGACGCAGGTCGCGCCGTGTGGCAGCGCCACACAAGCGGCCGAGGACAAAGCAGCGCGCTGCCCCGACGCCGCCGACTGCGTGCGACGCCGAGGGGAGTGGACGCCCACCACAACCTGCCCGACGCCGTCTTCGCCCTGCACGGCGTGGTCGACATCGAGGTCTCGGTGCGCATCGACTCCACCCACGGGCGCCTGCGGGCGATCGTGCAGGGTGCCCCCGACGCGCCGATCTCAAGGGCGGTGGTGCGCATGGCCGGCGGCCAGAAGGGGCTGTTCGTCAACAGCCGCGGCCTCTGCGTGAAGGCGAAGCGAAACAGGGCGCGGGTCAACGCGAAGGGGCAGAACGGGCGCAAGGACCTGTTGCACCCGCTGCTGCGGGCGAGGTGCGGCAAGGCGCACCGCAAGCGCCACAAGCGACATCACGGCAAGACCGAGCGGAGACTCGGAGGCCGTAGATGACCCCGAACTTCGAATCACGAAAGCGAAGGGGACCATCGATGCGTCTTCGTCACAGCAGAAGGTCTACAGCGAAGAGCCTGCACCTGCTTGTCGCCCTCGCCGCGGCCTTCCTCCTCCTGCCTGTCGCCATGGCGAGCGCCGCGACGGCTCCGGGAGAAATCGTCTTCGCGGGCGAAGGCTCGGGCTGGGTCAAAGGCGTCGAACCGGGCACCACAAAGACCGGCGGTATACCACTGGTCGAATGCCACTGGAACGGGCACGAAATCGATGTCGGAACCTCTGTGTCGGAAGGCAGTCATGTCGCGGAACTGCACGTGTGCCAGACCAACGCCCAGGAAGTCAGCGGTCTCGTGGGCCTCAAAGTGGAACGCGAAGCCGAGCCGGGCTCCAAATTCGCCGGCTGGAAAACGCTGTCGGGCACCCGGATTGCTCTAGTCGCCTGCCACGAAGAAGACCCAACCGCCACGGTTTGTGGCATCAACTCATTCGGGGGGCAGGAAATCAAGATCAGAGCCACCTTCGAATGCGAAGGCACGCCGCCCTGTCCCGCGGGAGGCGGCAATCCTTCTCTCAAGATCGACTCCACCGTCGGCACCGGCTCCGGCCAGGTCAACTGCGAAGTCGACGGCAATCCGACGCTCGACGAACCCTGCGAAGAAGAATACGAAGCCGGCGCCGTAGTGAAGCTGATCCCCGAAGCGGGCGTTCACAGCGAATTCGCCGGCTTCGAAAACGGCACGGGGGGTGCGGCGGGTTGCACGACCTCGCCCTGCGGCCCGTTCACCCTCGAAGAAGACTCCGGAGTCGACGCCCGGTTCAACCTGATCCCGCACACGCTGACCGTAGAACCGACCGGCGAAGGCTCGGTCGGCGCCGAAGCGTCGCCCGCCCCGGTATCCGGCGAAATCTCCGCCTGCGAAGAAACCATCGGCGAATGCGCGGCGGAATACGGCGAGGGTCAGACGGTGAAGCTGAAAGCGACGCCCGGCGAACACAAGGTCGTCGAATGGACCGGCTGCACACACGAAACGGGCAACGTCTGCGAAGTCGAAATCCCCGCCGGCGACACTGCGGTCCAAGCTGATTTCGCCGATGCGTCCCTGGGAACGCTGACCGTAGAACCGACCGGCGAAGGCTCGGTCGGCGCCGAAGCGTCGCCCGCCCCGGTATCCGGCGAAATCTCCGCCTGCGAACAAACCAGCGGCGAATGCTCGGCGACCTACTACCAGGGCGAAGTGATCACCCTGGTCGCCACGCCGGGCGCCAACAGGGAAACCGTGTGGACGAGCGGTTGCGACAACGTGCCGTCGGCCGATGAATGCGAAGTCACGCTCTATGGCGCCACTGTCAGCGTAGAAGTCGAATTCGCGCTCGAATCGAAGGCCCTGACGATCACCGAACCCGGCGACGGGACGGGCGCCGTCGAATGCGAAGTCGACGGCGGCGGGCTCGAAGGCTGTCCGACCTCGGCTGGCTACGGCTCCACGATCAAGCTGGTTGCGAGCCCCGCTGCCGGCTCCGAACTCGCCTCGGTCGCGGGCACCGGCTCCGCCTCCGGCTGCACGACCTCGGGCTGTGAATTCACGCTTGAAGAGGACTCTGAAGTCACGGTTGAATTCGCGCTCGAAAACAGCCTGCTCGCGATCGCCGAAACCGGCAACGGCAGCGGCAGCGTCGAATGCGAAGACATCACCGAGGGCGGCGGCCTCGCACCCTGCGCCTCCTCCTACGCGAACGGCGACGCGGTCAGGCTCGTGGCCACGCCCGATACGGGCTCCGAATTGGCCTCGGTTTCCGGTGCCGGCTCGGCCTCCGGCTGCACCGCCTCCCCCTGCGAATTCACGCTCGAAGAAGACTCCGAAGTGAGCATCGAGTTCAAGCTCGAAAGCTCGCTGACGATCCGCCATTCGGGTGGGGGCTCAGGCTCCTTTCAGTGCGATACCGGCTCGGGCCCCGGCCCCTGTAAGGCCACCTATACCGAAGGCACGGTGCTCACCGTCATCGCGGTTCCCGCCGCAAGCTCCGACTTCGCCGGATGGAGCGGTGAATGCGCCACGACGAGCGGCGAGCGCTGCGAAGTGACTCTTGACGCCGACAGGACGGTCGAAGCCGCCTTCACGCTGAAGAGCCTGGCGCTGAACGTCGGCAAGGCCGGCGCTGGCACGGGCATGGTGACCAGCTCCCCGGCGGGGATCTCCTGCGGCGGGGCCTGTTCCCATTCCTACGACTACGGCACCGAAGTCACCCTCAGTGCCTCGCCGGGCTCGATCTCCGACTTCTTGGGTTGGAGCGGCTGCGACGAGGCGCTCGGCGACTGGTGCAAGGTGAGCCTCAGCGCCGCGAGGACGGTCACCGCGACCTTTACTCAGCGGACCAAGGCGCTGACGCTGGAAACGATCGGCCCGGGCTCGGGCTCGATCTCCTGCAATGGCGGCCCCTGCGCCTCGCGCTATCCCGAAGGCGCGACGGTCACCCTGCACGCCAACCCGGACTCCGGCGCGACCTTCTTCGGCTGGGCCGGAGCGGGCTGCACGGGCGGCGGTGACTGCGTGGTGACACTGGACCGCGACACCACGGTGGCGGCTTCCTTCGAAGTCGCTTCCAGCGAAGGCGAAGGCGAAGCGGAAGGTAAGCCCGGCGCGGGCAGCGCCGTCCCCCTTGCCAATGGCCTGCTGCGCGGCAAGCTCGCCCTGGTAAAGGCCCGCTGTCGCGGCGCCGGCTCCTGCCTCGGCAAGGTGCGGCTCGTCGTCCGCCTGCGGATCAGGCGTGTCGTGCACCGCCACGGCCGCCGCCGCGTCATCCGCCGCACCCGCAAGGTCGTCATCGGCGCCGGCCGCATGCGCATCGCCGCCGGCAGGGCCGGTTGGGTCAAGGTCCACCTCAACCGCCGTGGCCTGCGCCTCGCGCACCGCGCCGGGCACCGCGGCCTGGTCTCGATCCTCGCCGGCAAGGGCGTCAAGAACCGCTCTGTGCGCCTGCGCCACCGGCATGGAGGGCGGATGAGATGAACCTCATCCGTGAGCACACCGAGTGTCCCAGCCACAGGCGCGGCACCCGTCGCGGCCTGAGCGGCCCATGGCGGCCAACGCAGGCAAAGCACGGAAATCCGGTCGCCCGGTGGGCCCGGCTGGCTGTCAAATCGTCGGGGGATGGTCCGCCGGCAACTACTGCAAGGAGATGGATAGTGAAACGCACTGCAAAGCAAAGCGGCACGGGAGGCCGTCTGCGCGGGGGGCTGCTCATGGCCACCGTCGCTGCCCTCCTCCTCATACCGGCCGCCTCGGCTTTCGCCGACGTTCCGGCGAAAGTCGCCGGTGCCGGCGAAGGTTCTGGCTGGGTCAAAGGCGTCGAACAGAGCGGCAAACCGACCGGCGGCGAACCGCTCCTCGAATGCCACTGGAACGGAGCCCTGGGGGAATTCGACGAAGGCGCAACGACGGCCTCGGGCGAATGCGAAACCACGGCAAAAGAAGTCAGCAGCATCACCGGCATCACGCTGAAGCACGAAGCCGACGAACCGGGCTCCGAATTCGGCGGCTGGAAGATCCTCGAAGGCACGAAGCTCATCGCATCGTCCTGTACTGAGGAAGACCCAAACGCCAACAACTGCGCCGTCGTCTCATTCGGCCAGCCGTACATCGAAGTCGAAGCTACGTTCAACCCCGAACCGCCGCACTGGGCGCTCAATCTCACGCCGGAAGGCGGCGGTTCGGGTTCGTTTGAATGCGATACCGGCTCGGGTCCAGAACCCTGCGAAGCCGAATACCTTGAAGGCACCGTGGTCGAAGTGCTCGCCGTCGAAGACCCCGGCTCCGAATTCGAAGAATTCACCGGCGACTGCTCCGGGGCCAGCTGCGAAGTCACGATGGACGAAGAACACTCCGTCGGGGCGCTCTTCGTCGAAATCCCCGAATCGACCCTCTCGGTCTTCAAGGGCGGCAACGGCGAAGGCACGGTGATCGGCCCGGGCATCAACTGCGGCACCGAACCCTGCAGCGAAACCTTCGAAGAAGGCGATGAAATCACCCTCGAAGCGAGCCCCGAAGCGGGCAGCGTCTTCGCCGGCTGGCTCGGCTGCCATCCCGAAGCGGGTGAAATCACCAAGTGCACGGTGACCCTCGAAGGCCCGCTGGTCGACGTCACCGCGGTGTTCATGGCCGAAGGCCCTGAAGGCCCGGCCGGCGCCGACGGACAGAACGGCGCCAACGGCCAAAACGGCTCCGATGGCGCCCAGGGCCCGGCAGGACTTCCCGGGGCCACCGGCCCCCAGGGCCCCGCCGGCAAGGTCGTCTGCAAGGTCCGCTCCAAGGGCAAGAAGCTGGTCGTGATCTGCAACGGCACCGGCAGCGCCCCCGCCAAGGTCGTCTGCCAGGCGCGCCGCAAGGGCAAGCGCGCCTTCATGGTCTGCCGCACCAAGACCGCCGCGAAGAACAAGGCGGGCAGCTCTCGCCGCCACGTGCGTTGGGCGCTGATGCAGGGCGGCAAGGCCCGAAAGAGCGGCTGGGCCCCCGCGCGCGGCGGCCACGCCCGCGTCCGGCTCAACCTCAACCGCCTGCGCCGCGGCCGCTACGTGCTGCGCGTGCAGGGCCAAAAGGGAGCCACGCGGATCGTCGTCCGCTGACCCCTGAGCTTCCACTCAACGAACCAGTCAACCAGTCAAAAGGCCACCGGGCGGATCGCCCGGTGGCCAGCTCAATACAAGCCCGGTGGGTTACCGGGCAACTACAAGGGAGAGAATAGAAAATGAAACGCACTGCAAAGCAAAGCGGCACGGGAGGCCGTCTGCGCGGGGGGCTGCTCATGGCCACCGTCGCTGCCCTCCTCCTCATACCGGCCGCCTCGGCTTTCGCCGACGTTCCGGCGAAAGTCGCCGGTGCCGGCGAAGGTTCTGGCTGGGTCAAAGGCGTCGAACAGAGCGGCAAACCGACCGGCGGCGAACCGCTCCTCGAATGCCACTGGAACGGAGCCCTGGGGGAATTCGACGAAGGCGCAACGACGGCCTCGGGCGAATGCGAAACCACGGCAAAAGAAGTCAGCAGCATCACCGGCATCACGCTGAAGCACGAAGCCGACGAACCGGGCTCCGAATTCGGCGGCTGGAAGATCCTCGAAGGCACGAAGCTCATCGCATCGTCCTGTACTGAGGAAGACCCAAACGCCAACAACTGCGCCGTCGTCTCATTCGGCCAGCCGTACATCGAAGTCGAAGCTACGTTCAACCCCGAACCCCCGTATTACCCGTTCACGGTCAGCCCGAACCCGGGCAACGGAGAAGGCTCGGTCGAATGCGCGGTAAACGGCGGTTCGTTCGGGCCCTGTGCCTCCGAATACCAGGAAGGCGACGAAGTCGAAGTCACCGCCACGCCTAACACCGGCTCTGAACTGACCGCTCTCAGTGGCACGGGCTCAGCCACCGGTTGTTCCGCTTCGCCTTGTTCATTCACGATGGAAGAAGAAAGTTCGGTCACGGCCGAATTCAGCCTCGAATCGGTCTCCCTCTCGGTCACCGAATCGGGTGAAGGCACGGTCGAATGCGAAGTCAGCAGCACGCCGGCTCCGTGCAACGGCACGTACACCTACGGCGACACGATTGGGGTCTCGGCGACCCCGGACGCTGAAAACGTCGTCGGAGAAATGACCGGCAGCGGTTCGGCCTCGGGCGAATGCAGCATCGCGTCCGAAGGAGTGTCCGGTAGTTGCTCGTTCGAACTGACCGAAACCAGCTCGGTTGACGTCGTGTTCGAATCGGCGGGCACGAAAGCCACTAGCGAAGGCAACGTGCACGGCGAAGTGCCGGTCACGACGTCGCTGGTATCGGCCTGCAGCGACGTGGACCTGGGCGAATTCCTCCCAGGCGTCAACGCCAACTACACCAACAATTGCGGCATCACCGCGACCAGCACCGGTGCGGTCACCACGCTGACCGCCTCGGACGAAAGCGCGGTCCACACGGGCCATCTCGTGCAGGGGTCGTACTTCCTGCCGAGCGCGCTTGAGACAAAAGTTGGGGCCGAAACCTACGAAGGTCTCGAGACCCCCGTCCTGCTGACCACCTACAACACCCCGGTCAGCAACCAGAACGAGACGGTGTGGTTCAGGCAGCACATCGGCGCGACCGACGGGCTGCACACCGGCCCCTACGCCAAGACGATCACGCTGACCCTGGAACAGACCACTCCGTAGTTCGGTCTGGGTTTGCATGAAGCGTCTGGGATGCACTGCCACCGCCGCGACCGCTCTGGTCGCGGCGGTGGCCTTCCTTTTTCTCGGGCCCGGGCGGCCCGCGGTCGCGCTCGCCGCGACTGACGGGACGGCGCCGACCGGCTCCGTCGGGGGTGTGCGCAGTCCCGCCTCCGGCAATCTCGAACTTCTTCTTTATGTCAGCGACACGGGCTCCGGGCTGGCGAGCGCGGAAGCGACCTTAGACGGGGCGCCGCCGGCGGTCGTCCAGCTGGGCGCGTGTCCCGAACCGCCGCCGGGGGCGGAATGCCCCGAATCGGTCTCCGGGGTCGTGCTGACGCTCGACACGCGCGCCGTCCCCGACGGCGAACGGCCGCTACGGGTCCGGGTGACCGATGGCGCCGGCAACACCGCGACGCTCGTCGACCAGACGATCGTCGTCAGGAACGCGCCGCACGCGACCGGCACCGTCGCCTCGGTGACGGTCGGGGTGGGCAGCGAAGACGGAAGCGACCATCCTGGCCGCGGCGAAGGCAAACAGGGCAAGGGGAAAGGCGCCGAAAAAGGCAAAGGCCTCGCTCTGAAGCGCCGGCGCTGCCGCGCCCCGCGCCTGGCGATGCGCCTCGCCCGCAGGCCCCTCTGGCACACCCGCCCCCGCCACGTCCCCGTATTGCGCTACGGGCGCCGCTACCCCTACAAGGGAAAGCTCACCTGCCGCAGCGTCTCGGGCAAGCGCTTCCTCGCCCCCAGGGGCACCCCGGTCCACGTCTACTTCCGCGTCTGGCACCTCTCCTTCAAGCGCTACCACGGCCCGGTGCGCTTCAGGCACGTGCGCCGGGTCAAGGTCGGCAAGAAGGGCCGCCTCAAGCTCAGGCTCGGCTTCCGCTCCGGCCGCACGGTCCTCTTCCGCTACCACGGCCCGCTCAAGGAACTGGCCAAGGCCAAGCTCCGCCTAGCGATCCCGCCCGCCACCCGCAAGCCTCCCTGGGGCCCGCGATGAGGCGCCGCATCTACGCTCGCACCGCCGTGCCTGAGCGGTACTCGCAAGCCCAATCCCACTCTCGCGGCGCAGACATCGCAGGGTCGCACAGACAGCCGCATGCCCGGACGCGGGAGCGAGCGCTAGCGAGCGGGAGCGGAGGACATGCGGCATTGATTCAAAACCTGCCCTTCCCCGATCTCCGATCGCAATCTGATTCCTCTCGGGGATCGGGGAAGGGCCCCGCCACCCACGCCGAGTCGCCTACCGCGGCCCCGCCGCAACCGCCCAAGGTCAGCCCCGATTGCGGCAACGGTCCGGCTGAACGCCCCGCCACCCCCGCCGAGTCGCCCACCCCCGCCCCGCCGCAACCGTGCCGCCCGGCCTCGACCGCAGTCCGTTGCCGTACCGAGGGTCCGGCAGCTCAGCGGATCAAGACCACCTCGGCCTCGACGTCCGCATCGGCGAAGGCCCCATCTGACGTCAAAGCCGGCACACCGAGCCGCGCCGCCAATGCCAGGCAGACCCGGTCGGCGAGCGAGAGTCCCTGCGGTTTGGTTACAGGCCGCAGCTTGCCGACCTCGATGCAGTCGGCCTCGCTCAGCGGCTCGATTGTGAGCGCTTTGCCGATGAAGCCCCTCTCGCGGTACTCGGCCTCCACGGCGATCGGATCGCCGCCGCGCTCCGCGACCTTCGAGAGCACCTCCGCCCAGTTGACAACGCTGATCGCCGACCGCCCGGCCAAAGCCGCGGCCACGACCGCCTTGCCCTCCTCGTCCCCCAGCAACGCCATCAGGGCCGACGTATCCAGGACGGACGTCGGCGCTCCGGGTTCAGCTTCTGCCACGCCGACGCTGCGCTTCTTCTTCGGCCTCGCGGTCCTCGGCCCGAGCTTCGGCTCGCCGGTCGGCGATCGCCTCGTCGACCAAACTCACGCCTGGCGGCGCCAGGTGAGCGAGGCTGCCCTCCGCCCATTTGATCGCCTCGAGGCGATCCTCGACCTCGGCGTCGGTGACTTTGGTCGCGTGAGCCATGAGCCGATTCTAGCGGCTGGGCCTGCAGACTTCGATTGCCTCATCGCGGGTGAGGATGACCACAGGCCCTCTCTCCGCGCGGATGCCGGTCGCGCTGACGAGCGCCGCTCCGCGGGCGCTCCGGGCGGGTTTCAAGGCGTGGCGGAAAGATGAGACCATGACACTCTCCAGCGCCCGCTTCGCCTTCCTTGCCTCGGCGGCGGCGGCGGTGCTCGCCGCCTCCCTCCCCGTCGCTGCCCTCGCCGAGGGCTTCCCGACCCCCGGCGGCACCGTGCCCAGCACCCTCTCGCTCTCGCTGGGCGAACCGAGCCCCTTCAGGCGGGTCGGCAGGACCCGCAGCGGCCAGAACGTCTACGCCGCGACCATCCGCGCCGAGGTGAACGCGACTGACGCTCCCACCCGCCTCGGCTTGGGCTTCGAGGGCCCACCGCTGCGGCTCTGGCGTGAGCCGCTCGCCGCCGAGCAGGCGAAGATCCACCTGCGCGAGATCGCCCCCAACCGGCGCGCCCTGCGCAACCGCACGGTGGTCGTCACGTTGACGGCGGGAGGGCCGTGAGCAAGGCGCCACTTTCAGCCACTCGAGGGTTTCTGCAAGCAATGACAGAGGAGAGCAAGCAATCATGAGACTGCCGACCAACCGCCGCACCGCGATCGCCGCGATCGCCCTGATAGCCGCCGCCCTGGGGGCCGGCCAGGCCTTCGCCGCCAAGGGCGGGCTCTCCGTCAACCCCGGCATCCTCGAAGCTGCGGCCCGCCCCGGCTCGCTCGGCGCGCTCAAGGTCTCCAACACGACCTCCCGCCCGATGAAGGTCCGCCTCGCGATGCGCCCCTGGCGCCAGGCGCGCTCGGGCTCGGTGACGCCGAACCCCCGCAAGGTGCTCGGCAAGCTGCGGCCCGCCCGCAAGCGCTTCTGGCTCGCCCCCGGAGCGACCAGGGCGCTCGGCCTGCGCCTTGCCTCCCGCCCCAGGAACCGCTCCCTCTACGGCGCGGTCGAAGTCACCGGCGCCCCCAAGTACCGCGGCGCCAAGGGAGTCAAGGTCGCCTACCGCCTCGTCACCTCGCTACGCCTCTTCCCGCCCGCCCGCGCACGCCGCTACCGCGCTAAGCCCCGTCGTCTCTTCGAGCACGGCACCGTCAGGCGCGGCGCGCTCTTCCTCGCGGTCAAGAACGCCGGCAACACGATCGACCCGATCGGCGGCCGGGTTCGGATCAGTGGCCACGGGCGCACGCTGAGCGGCATCGTCTCCCCGCAGACGATCCTGCCCGGGGCGACGGTCAACCTGCGCCTCGCCCGCCTGCGCGGCACCCTGCCGCGCGGCCGCTACCGGGTCGGGGTCCGCCTCACCCAGGCCGGCCACCGCGCCGGCGGCCTGCGGCGCGGCATCCGCCTGCGATGAGCCTCTCGGCCGACCAGCGAACCCGCTCCTGCGCGACGGAGCTGGTCTGCCACGACTGCGACCTGCGGCTGCCGCTGCTCGACACCACTTTCAGGTGCCTGGGCTGCGGCAAGACGCTTGACATCGACTACGACTACGAGCTCGCCAAGTCGCGGATCGCCGAGCTGCCGATCGGCGAGCGCGAGCTGAACATCTGGCGCTTCGAGGAGCTGCTGCCGATCGTCGACGCGGGGGCGCAGTCGCGCGTCGGCCGCTACAGCGGCCGCACGCCGCTGATCCACGCCGACCGGCTCGGGGCCGAGCTCGGCCTGCGCAACCTCTACATCAAGGACGACTCGACCCAGCGGCCGAGTCTCTCCTACAAGGACCGCGTCGTCTCGATGGCGGTCGCGCGGCTGCTCGAGCTGGGCAAGGATGAGATCGGCTGCGTCTCGACCGGCAACGTCGGCACCGCGGTCTCCTCGCTGGCGGCGAAGGCCGGCGTCACCGCCTACGTCTTCTACCCGAGCAACATGGAGCGCGGCAAGGCGCGCGCCTGCCGGGCGCTCGGCGCGGTCGTGATCCAGCTCGACGGCAACTACGACGAAGCCAACCGCGCCTGCCGCGAGCTGGCGCTGGAGACCGGTGTGCAGTTCGCCAACATCACCCTGCGCCCGTTCTACGCCGAGGGGGCGAAGACGATGGCCTTCGAGGTGGTCGAGCAGCTCGACTGGATCTCGCCCGACCACTTCGTCATCCCCGCTGCCGGGGGAACACTCTCCTCTCGTGTCCACAAGGGCCTGGGGGAGATGGAGACGGTCGGCATGGCGGAGACCGCGGCGACGAAGATTCACGCCGCCCAGGCTGCCGGCTGCAGCCCGATCGCCGCCGCGATCCTCGACGGCAGCGGTGAGATCGAGCCGCAGCGGCCGGAGACGGCGGCGCACTCGCTCGCGATCGGCGCCCCCGGCGACGGCCCGCTGGTGGTCGACGCGGTGACGTCGCGCGGCGGCTCGGCGGCGACCGCGACCGACCCCGAGATCTTCGAGGCGCTCGATCTGCTCGGCGCCACCGAGGGCATCCTCACCGAGCCCGCCGGCGGCACCACGATCGCCGCCACGATCAAGCTCGCGGGCGAAGGCAAGATCGGCCCCGACGACACCGTCGTCGCGGTCATCTCCGGCAACGGCTACAAGACCCTCGACGAGCACCCCGAGAAGCCCTGGCCCGAGATGATCGCCCCCGAAGTGGAGCCGATGGAGGAGGTCCTGAACCGGTTCCGCGGAGCCGGGGTGGGGCAGCCGGTCTCGACCTGATCGGCGCCTACGACATCCGCTGAGTTCCCTTGGCGCTCCGACTTGGCCAACTTGGCCAGTCACGTGGTAGGGTTCCTCCGTGACCCGCACCTTCAGCATCGGCGAGGCCAAGACCAACCTCTCCAAGCTCGTCGCCCTCGCCGAGCAGGGCGAGAGGGTTGAGCTGCGCCGCGGTCGCCGGCCGGTCGCCCGTCTGGTTCCCCTGCACAGGCCGGGCGCCGCACGGCGCAAGCCCGGCGCGCTCGTCGGGCGCATCCGCCTTGCCGAGGACTTCGACGCCTGGCCGGATGATGTCGCCCGGGCCCTCGGAGTCGAGGACTGAGGCTGCTCCTCGACACCCACGCCGCGCTCTGGTGGCTCGCCGACGATCCGAGCCTCTCGGAGTCCGCGCGCGAGGCGATCGCCGGCGCCGAGCAGCCGCTGTTTGGCGCCGGCACGCTCTTTGAGGTCTCGATCAAGGCCTCCCTCGGCAAGCTGGAGGCCGCCGAGGAGTGGGCGGAGGAGCTGCTCGCCGAGGGCTTTTCGCTGCTGCCAATCTCAACCATCCATGCCGCTGCGTATCGCGGTCTTCCCTACGTGGAGGTGGGGGGCAGGCCGCACCGCGACCCCTTCGACCGCCTTCTCGTTGCTCAGGCGATGAGCGAGGGTGTGCCGATCGTCACCCGCGACCCCGCCATCGCCGCCCACGGAGTGCCGACGCTGTGGTGATCGGCCGGCCCGGCCCAACGGGCCCGCAAGGCGCAGGAGCTCCGGGCGGCGCCTACGACATCCGCTGAGTTCCCTTGGCCCGGCTGATCCTCCGCCTGCTCGCGGCCGACACGGGGAGAGCCTGCTCAAAAATCTCCCTGCCGGATGCCCACCGGCGAGCGGCATAACCCAGCCGGACCGCCGCCCCCGCCTCATCGGCGGGGGCGGACCGGCTTTCCCGGCTGGGAATCCCCCTTGTCCGGGCCGTGAAAGCCGGCTTGCAGACCCTCGAAAGTGAGGGGGATCTTCGTCCAGAAGGCCGGCCGGTCCTGGCTGGCGCCCGCCCACCGTCCGATGCGCCCGTGTGTACGGACGCAGGACAGCACGCCTTGCCGTGGCTCTCGCGCTGAGCGCGGCGGCCCTTGCCGGCATCGCCCCGGCGAGCCCCGCCGCGACCCGCGAGCCGCTGCGCGACGCGCTCGTCGCGGCGCGTCAATCCGACCGCGCCGTGGACTCCGCGGCCCGGCCCCGCCCCGCCGCGTTGCGCTCGATGGTGCGCGAGACCGCCCGCCGCTACGCCTCCGCCGCGAACGAATTCCAGATCTCCACCGACAGCTACGGCGCCGCCGAAGTCGAGTCGGTGTCGGCGGTCCTGCGCTCGCTCGACCACGGCCCCGAGATCGCCCGGCTCAGCGTCTTCGTCGCCACCCCCGAGCAGCTCCGCGAAGCCTGCGGCGCCGAAGTGCTCGCCTGCTACTTCCCCTCAGCCGACGAAATGGTCGTCTCCGGGGTGGACCGGCCGGTCGAGGGGGTGCCGCGCGACTTCGCGATCGCCCACGAGTACGGCCACCACGTCGCAAACACACGCGACGGGGGCGCTCTGCCGGCGATCGAGGCGGGCGCTCCGCGCTGGGCGACCTACGAGCGCGTCTGCCAGCTCACCCGTCGCGGCCGCCTGTACCCCGGCAACCAGGGCGCCCACTACTGGCAGGACCCCGAGGAGGCCTTCGCCCAGTCCTACGCCCGGCTCAACCGGCCGGGCGCCCACGTCAGCTGGCAGTACACGCCGCTGCTGCGCCCGACCGCCGCCTCGCTGGAGAAGATCCATGCCGACATCGCCAACCCCGTCGGCGGCCCGCTGGAATCGAGCTGGCGCGGAACCCTCGCCGGACCTCCGGCGACCACCTCCGCCGCGGCGGGCGCCCGCGCCGGCCCGCTGGCGATCGGGGTCGGCCATGCCGTGGGCGCCCCACCCTCGGTCTCCTCGCACCTGATCTCCACACCGCTCGACGGCCCGGTCTCGATCTCGCTGCAGGCGCCCGAGGGCGCCGGCTTGGTCGCGATCCTGCGCGACTCGAACACCGATCGCGCCCTCGCGCGCGCCGCCACCGACCCGAGCGGCGCCGCCGCGCTCTCCTACTCCAACTGCGGCCACGCCTCTCTGCGCCTCGAAGTTCGCGCCACCTCCGGCCCGGCCGACTTCGAGGCGACGATCGCAAGGCCCTGAGCGGCCTGGCGCCCGCTGCTCGACGAACCGCTGAGCGGCGCAGTGTTCCTCAGGGCTTCCAACCACAACCTGCCCGACCTGGTCGTCGCTCTGCACGGCCTCGTCGACATCGAGCTCGCCGCCCGCATCGACTCGGTCAGGGCGGCATCCGCTCGACCTTCGCCGACATCCCCGACGCGCCCGTCTCCAGGTTCATCCTGAAGATGTAGGGCGGCAAAAAGGGCCTGATCGTCAACAGCAGAAACCTCTGCCGCAAGCCCGGCAAGAACCGGGCGAGGGCCAACCTGCTCGGCCAAAACGGGCGGCGCTCGACGACCAAGCCCGTCGTCCGCGCGGTCAAGTGCGCCAAGCGGCGCAAGAAGGCAAAGCGCAGCTCACACCGCCGCGCCCGCGTCGCAAGCGCGAGCAAGGTCGGCTAGGCCCCTCGAATGCCCAACCGGCCCGGGCGTCTGGACCCTCCCCAGACGCCCGGGCCGGACCGCTGCTCAGGCCGTGGGCGCCAGCTCGTCCGGCGTCACCACGAAGCCGAGCCGATCGGCGCCGCGCCGCAGCGGGCCGTCAAGCGTCACCAGCTTGCAGTCGAGGAGCCGCGCCAAAGCGACGTACTCGGCGTCGTAGGTGCGGCCCCAGCCGAACTCCTCGGCGAGCTTCCAGGCCTCTCGCCCGAGCCGTGGCTCGTCGGCCCGGCGCACCGCGCAGGTCTCGAGTCGCTCATGCTGCGCCGCCGCGTGCTCGGGGCTGACCTTTCCGTTCAGCAGGCCGAGGTGTAGCGTGGAGCGCGCCTCGGACCACATCAGCGCGGGTGCGACGAGATCCTCGTCGCCGAGCACGTCGAAGCCGTCGGCGCTGGCAAGCGCGGACACCGCGACGGTCGCGTCGACGACCAGCGTCAACGCGTTTGCCGCGACTCGTGCAGGAGCGCTACCCAGTTGGGCTGCAGCGTGCCGTCCTCGAAGGTCTTCCACGCCTCCGGAAGGCCGACCATATCGTCTGCCTCTTCGGGCTCGGGCACGACCACGATCCGCGCCCTCGCCACCTGGGGGGTCGGAAGCGCGTCCACCTCACGGTGCAGCTGCTCACGAGTGGCCATGGCCAGATTCTACCGCCGCCTGCCCCCGGATCCCGCCGTGCGCGACGCCCGCGCAATCGCGACCGTCCGGAAGCCGCAAGCCAGACCCCGCCCGCGCAACACCGACCCCACAGGATCCCAACCACAGCCGCACGCCCGGACGCGGAGGTCGCTCTGCCGAGCAGAGCGACCGGGAGCGGAGGACGTGCGGCATTTATTCAAAACCCGCCATTTCCCCGGCCGCAGTCGCAATCTGATGTTTTCTGCGACCGGGAAAATGGCCCCTTGACCCCGTTCAAAGGAAACTCCACCCCATGACCGACACCACTCGCCCTACTGAGCCCCCGGCCTCCCAACGCCAGCTCCGCATCCTCCGCACGACCCTCCTCGTCCTCGTCATCTTCCTGATCGCCGCCGTGGTCGTCTGGATCGCCGACGGCAGCGGGGGAGACGACGAGGAGACGAACACCGAGGCTCCCGCCCCGCGGATCGTCACCCCGGACGAGCTGAGCGAAGCCGCCGCGGCAAGCGAGGCGCCGATCTACTGGGCCGGCGAGCGCCCGGGCGCCGAGCTCGAGCTGAGCGAGGCGGGCGGGGGAGCCGAAGAGGGAGGGTTGAGCCGCGCCTACGTGCGCTACCTGACCGGCGGCGCCGAGGCCGGCGACCCGCAGCCGGCCCACCTGGCGATCGGCACCTACGAGCTGCCGAACGCCTTCGCCGCCCTGCAGGCCAACGCCAAGCGCACCGGCGTCAAGCTGCGCAAGGCTCCAGAGGGCTTGCGAGCCTGGCAGGACCCCGCGACCCCCACCAGCGTCTACCTCGCCAAACCCGGCGCCGAATACCAGATCGAGGTCTACGACCCGAACCCCAAGGAAGCCCTCGCGGTCGCCCTCTCCCCAGACCTCCGCCCCGTGGCCGGCAGCTGAGCACCGTCTCCGGTGTCGGCCATCCCCTCGGGTGAATGACCGACATCCTCGACAGCCTGGGAGACTCAGGCCGATGCCGCGCATAAGCAGCTTCTACGGAATCGTGATCAAGATGTACTTCGACGAGGCTCGCCACGAGGGTCGGCCTCACTTCCACGCAACCTACGCTGGCGAGGAGGCCACCTTCGACATCGACAACCTCGAGTTGATCGCCGGCGCGCTGCCGCCCCGCGCCCGGAGGCTGGTGCTGGAATGGGCCCAGGCTCACCAGGTGGAGCTGCGCGAGAATTGGAGTCTCTCGCGTACACACAAGCCCCCAAGGCGGATTGACCCCCTTGCGTAAGGGCTCTACCATCGGTGCCATGAGAGTCACGCCCCTTCTCGTTGAGGCGCGGCCCACCGAGGGCCATCGCGTCTACGTGCGTTTCGAGGACGGCACCGCCGCCGAGGTCGACCTCTCCTACCTGCTCGACTACGGCGGCGTCTTCGAGCCACTGCGCGACCGGGAGTTCTTCCGCCGCCTGGACGTCTACCCCGAGGGCGAGACGATCTTCTGGCCCAACGAAGCCGACATCGCCCCCGAGACCCTCTACGCCCACGCGCGCCGCCGCGCCACGGCAGCCGCTTAGAGTGGCGCCAGCCGAGCCCGAGTACTACATCACCGACGCGGCCGTGATCGTCGACGGTGTTCTCCGCCTCAACCCTTGTCGAAGCCATGTTCGCCTATTACGACTCAGACGCCGACATCGCCTGGTTCCCCACCGGGGACTCCGATGACGTGGTCAGCGAGCGCGTGCCGGGCGGCCTGCGCGACTACGACCGCGCCAGCCACAGGCTCGTCGCGATCGAGGTCTGGGACGCCAGCACCCGTCTCCCCGCCGGCATCCTCGAGGCGCTCCCATCGCCAAGCGCCGCCCACGGCGCCCCTGCCTGAACAGCACCCGCAGGCCAGACCCACTCGCGCAACACCACCGCAGCAGCACCTAACCGCAGCCGCACGCCCGGACGCGGGAGGTCGCTCTGCCGAGCAGAGCGACCGGGAGCGGAGGACGTGCGGCATTTATTCAAAACCCGCCGTTCGCCCCTTCGCAGTCACGGTCTGGTTCATCCTGCGGAGGGGCGAACGGCCCCGCCGCAACCGCGCAAGGTCCGCCCGTCCCAAACCCACCAACCCTTGAGAGGCCTTAGCCCATGACCAGCACCAGATCCCACCGCACCCTCTACGTCGCCCTCGCCGCGCTCTTGCTCGCCTTCGGGCTCGCCGCCTGCGGTGGCGGGGGCGGCGAGGGCTCCGGCTCGACGTCGGCCGAAGCCGGCGGCCAGGCGCAGCCCCAAGGCGGCTCCGCAGACGCCGGCTCCAAGCAGGGCGGGGCGAAGGGCGGCAAGGGCGGGGAGGGGGAACCGGAAGGCCCCTCGGGCAAGGGGGGCGAAGCGGCCGAATTCACCCCCAAGCCCCACAACGACTCCGGCGGGGGCTCGCAGCAGTTCCGCCAGAGGGGCGGCGACAACAGCGTCCAGGAATTCGGCACCGAGGCCGACCCGGAGGAATTCGACGCGGCAGCGGCGGCCCTGCACAACTTCCTCGACGCTCGCGCCGAGGGCAACTGGGGCGCCGCCTGCGAATACATGGCCAAGTCGGTCGTCGAGTCGTTCGAAAAACTTGCGTCGCAGTCCGGGCAGATCAACGGCCAGGATTGTGGAGCGATCCTCGGAAAACTGATCAACCCGGCGGCGAAGAAGTCGATGAGGGCCGAAGCGGAGAAGGCCGACGTCGGCTCGCTGCGGGTCGAAGGCGACCGCTCCTTCGTCATCTACACCAGCGTCAGCGGCACGGTCCTGGCGATGCCGATGGCCAACGAAGACGGCGAGTGGAAGGTCGCCTCGCTCAGCGGCGTGCCGCTCTCGTGAAGGCGATCGCGCCGATCGCGCTGGCGCTGCTCCTGGCCCTCGCCCTCGCCGGCTCTGCCGCAGCCGAGAAGCAGCAGAGCGGCAACCTGCTCGTCAGCTTCGACGGCGGCATCTCCCCGCACGCGCTGCCGCGCAGGGGCACCGCGCCGGTATCGGTCACGGTCGACAGCGGCTTCAAGGCCTCCGACGGCAGCGACCTACCGCCGCAGCTGCGCCGGATCGCGATCGCGATCAACAAGGGCGGCAGGATCTTCGACCGCGGCCTGCCGACCTGCCGCGTGCAGCGGATCCAGCCGTCGACGATCGCGGCGGCGAAGCGGATCTGCGGCGGCGCGATCGTCGGCAGCGGCCACGTGCGGGTGCGGGTCCGCCTCGCCAACCAGTCGCCGTTCACCTTCAAGGGGCCGATGCTCGTCTTCCACGCGACCCGCGCCGGCGGTCACCGCCGCCTGCTCGCCCAGGTCTACGGCACCAGGCCGCCTTCGGCCTTCGTCCTCACCTTCAAGATCCTCAAGCGCAAGGGCACCTTCGGGACGATGATCAGGACGACGCTGCCGAAGGCGGCGCGAGATTGGGCCTACGTCACCCACTTCGACATGAAACTGCGCCGCGTCTACTCCTACCGCGGCCGCAGGCACAGCTTCATCAACGCCGGTTGTGCCGCCCCGGCCGGCTTCCCCGGCGCCGTCTACCCCTTCGCCCGCGCCAACTTCGGCTTCGCCGGCGGCAGCCAGGTGACCAGCACCCTGATCCGCGACTGCAAGGTGCGGGGGTGAGCCAACCCGGCCCGGGCACCCGCCGCGGCCGGCGCCGGGGCCGCGCCCACAGCTGAGCACCGGCCTCTGGCGTCGCCCCAATCCTCTCGACCCATACAAGCTCCGCCGCCGACTGAACGCCTGCTTGGCGGTGCGCCGCTAGGGTGGATTCCAGCGCCCGGATAGCTCAGTTGGTAGAGCACCTCCATGGTAAGGACTGCGGCCGTTGAAGTGCGCAAGAAGCCGCTTTGGAAAGCCAAATCTTGGTGTCCGGCGGTCGGCATCGTCAATGCAGGCGCAAGTCCACCGACTCGATGTGCCACAGGCGTGCCATCGCGAATTGGTTGCGACGCGCGCCCGAGAAGAAGGCGCGTCGTGAGTTGCCCGAGCGCGATCGGCGCTACCAGGAAGCGATCGACGGCTTGAGACAGGTGGCCAGGGGCCTGCCGGGTCGTCCCTGACGATCTACCGCCCCCTATCCTCTTAAGGATGGCAACGGAGCTCGGTGACGCCCAATCGGCCGCCGCGCTAAATGGGCGCGAGTGGAGCATGGTCGAGCGAATCGTCGCTCGCCTGCGCGAGGAGCTCGGCACGGAATTGCTCGCCGTCTGGCTCTACGGCTCGCGCGCTCGCGGCGAGGCCGATCCGAACGAGACCGACCCCGACCTTCGCTCCGATGTCGACCTGCTGGCGATCGTCGACTCATCGCGCGACACGGAAGCGGCTTCCCGCTGGGCGCTGCCGATGGTCGAAGCGGAGGCCGACGCGATCGGTGACAGCCCCGTCTATTACTCGCTGCGGATCTTCGACACCGAGTGGCTGCGCGGGCGCCGCGAGATCCGCTCCTTCTTCACCCGGGAGGTCGACCGCGACAAGCTCGTCCTCTACGGCGAGCGGCTCGACGAGATCGGCCCGGGCGGGGAGGCGGGCGCGTGAGCCCGCGCTCGGAGGAGTTCATCGAGCAGGCCCGCGACCGCCTCGCCGCCGCGCGCGAGGCTCTCGCCGCCGGCCATCGCGGCGTGGCGGTCAGCGTCGCCTACTACTCGATGCTCTACGCGGCCTGCGCCACCCTTTCGGAGGACGACGAGAACGCCCGCACCCACCGCGGCATGTGGAACCTCTTCCGGATCAAGTACGTCACCGTCGGCGCCTTCGATGCCGCCCTCTTCACGCTCGCCCAGCACGCCCAGGTCGCCCGCGAGGGCGGCGACTATCAGGCCGTCACCCCGAGCGAGGAGGAGGCCGAGCGTTACGTCGCCGGCGCCGCCGACTTCCTCGCCGCGGTCGAGCAGATGTTGCGTACGGACGACGAGCCCGAGTAGCGCTCGCCGATCCGACGACGGTCGATCCGCGCCGCTAAAGTGGATTCCAGCGCCCGGATAGCTCAGTTGGTAGAGCACTTCCATGGTAAGGAAGGGGTCACCGGTTCGAGTCCGGTTCCGGGCTTCGTGTCGGCGCTTGGCTGCATCGCCAAGCTCAGGGGAGACGTTTTCGCTTCGCACCGACCGCATATGGCGTAGAATTGGGGTTGTGGCGGCGCAGCCGAAAAAGCCCCCGCTTCTAGCTCCAGGCAATGAGGCCGAGTGGGCACGAATCAACGAGGAAGAGAGTCGGCAGGAAGCCGAGTTCGCGGCCTCGCTCTCGATGGCGGATCGTGTCGCCTACGGCCAGAAGCTTTCCCAGCAGGCGGTTTCCCTGCTGGTTGCGTCCGTGAAGGCGGGCCATGCCCCTGAACGAGCTCTCTGGTCCTGATCTAGTCGGCGTCGTGGCCGACGCCAACGCGGTTGGCCTTCCTTATGTCGTGATCGGCGGCTTCGCGGTGATCGCTCACGGCTATATCCGTGCGACCAAGGACTCCGATCTACTGGTGCCGGACGGAGCTGACGCAAATACCGCTGTACTTCGGTTTCTGAAGAAGATCGATGCCAAACGCCTGCGCGACGGAGCGGCGATTATGGCCGCGGATGTCGATGGCGGTCATCACCTGCGTGTGAGTAGCCGGCACGGAATCATCGATGTCCTGCGTGGCGGGCTGCCTCCGCTCGACTACGAGACCGTGGCGGACCGGGCGGTCGAACTCAAGGCGGGTGACGAAACTGCGCCATTCGCGTCGCTTCGCACGATCGTCGGCTTCAAGCGATTGGCAGGTCGCGACCAGGATCGAACGGACCTCAGGAATTTGGAGCGCGTCAACGGCAAACTGCCGACAGACCCGATTCCCGGGCTCGATACCTGAGCCCAACGGGGGAGAGAATCGGCCTCCCGGTCCTTGCTAGAGCATGCATGGTCCGACCCTGGCCGCGTTTGTCGCCGATGTCTGGGCGCCTCGTGCCCGCCGGCGGCTTGCGCCAAAGACCTGGGAACGCGACTCGATCGTCACGAGAAGCACATCCGCCCGCTGCTCGGCGCGCGCCGGATCGCCTCACTCGACATCGAGGATCTGGTCGAGTGGCAGGACGGGCTCGAAGAGGCGGGGGTTGGCGATCCGACTCTGATCAAGGCGATCGGCATCCTCTCGAGCATTTTCGCCGAGGCGGCGCGACGTGGCGATCCGAGCTTCCCGATCCCGACGCAGCGCGTGAGACGGTCAGTGGTCTCGCGGCGACCAGGCCGTACGACCCTCGGCCGCCACACCCATTCGGCGTTGATGCTGGCCTCCGGGATGTCGCTGCAGCGCCTGGCCCGCATCCAGGGCCACGGAATCCGCGTCCTTGACGAGACCTACTCCGAGCAGCTCGCCGAGTTCGCCGAGCGCGACGAGCGCATCGACCCGGTGGCCGAGATCGAAGCCGCTCGGGACCTGGTCTGGGCCGGAGAGTCGCCGTAACAGGGGTACGACCGGTGGGGGATGGCGACCCCACTGGCGACGAGCTCAATTCTTCGCGCGCTACGGCGCTTCGTTGCGCGCCTGGCTCAGCCGTCGTAGGTCGGCCAGATCCTCGGGGCGTCCCGCCGCCTGCTTGAGGGCGACCAGGTCGTCGTAGCCGATGACGTGGATCTTCAGCGCGCCGACCTCAGCATCCACCGCGCCGGGGGAGAGTTTCTCCCAGAGGGCGTCGTCGCCGATCCACTGCATGATGTCGAAGCGTCCCAGGCGGGTTCGGAGAACCCAGTTGCCGCCCAGCCCCAGAGCCTTTGGCTCGAGGGGGTTCGGCAGCTCGTCTGCTGCAAAATCCTCAGCCCCTTCTATCTCGGCATCCAGCTCCTTGAGGAGGCCGGCAAGTCGCTCCAGGTTCGCCGGATCCGGCGAGGGGACGACGTCGACGTCCTTGGTCGCCCTGACGTAGCCATGGAAGCCGACGGCGACCCCGCCGATCACCAGGAAATCGATATCGGCTTCGACCAGCGCCTCGAGGATTCCTTCGATGTCGAGCTCAGGCGCCACGCTGGCGCTGCCCCGCCTCCGAGACGCGCGACATGAACTTCGACAGCTCGAAGACCTGCTTCATTCGCCGCGCCGGCGTCAGCTCGAGGTAATCCCGGCGTAAGGCAGCGCGCTCGGCTTTGCCGTCGGGCGTCCAGTTGCCGGTGGGCCTGACCGGATCCACATGCCGAAGGGTACGCGACACGTTTGCGCTTCGCATCGGACCGCACATGGGCGAAGAGCTCTGGGGTCGGAAAATCGCCGCGACAGGCCATACGATCAGTGGGTGATGGCGACCCCACTGACGACGAGCTCCGAGTGGCTGACGGCGAACCCGCCGGCCGCCGAGCACATGACCGAGACGCTTGCCGGTGTCGCCGCCCGTGTTCGCGCCGGCGAGGAGTTCAGCCACGCGGTGCGTGAGTTCCTCGACGAGTTCTCGCTGCGCGGCGACGACGGCTCGCGCCTTGCCGCGATCGCAGGGCGGCCCGCGCTCACGGGGGACGCGCGCCACGACGCCTACCTCGGGGCGCTCGCCGAGCATCTCGCGGTCGCGCATGGCTTGGCGCGGCCTGCATGGTCGATCGAGCCGGGGCGCTTTCTCGACCGCTTCTGGTTCGTCAGCGACGTGCCCGGCTTTCGCGCGATCTCGATCGCCCAGGCGCCCGCCGCCTTCCGCCGCCGCGGCGTGTTCGTCCCCGAGCGCTCCCTGCACCGGGTCTGAGCCGTGGATCGCGCCGAGATAATCGCGGCGCTGACCGAGCTGGCCGCGGAGCTGCAGCGACGGGGGACGAGCGCCGACATGTATGTGGTCGGCGGTGCGGCGATCGCCCTCGCCTATGACGAGCGGCGGGCGACCCGTGACATCGATGCCGTGTTCGAGCCGAAGAACGTCGTATACGAGGCGGCAGCAACCGTTGCCGAGCAGCGCGGCCTGCCTGCCGGCTGGCTCAACGACGCGGTCAAGGGCTTCCTCGCCGGCGACGACCCGGCGGCGATGCCCGTGCTTGATCTACCGGGCCTGCGTTGTCTGGCCGCGTCGCCGACAACCCTCCTTGCCCTCAAGGTTCTCGCCCATCGGGTCGGGGAGGACGAGTCCGACGTGCGCCTGTTGGCCGGCGAGCTCGGCCTCGAGAGTGCGAAGCAGGTTCTGGCGGTCGCAGAGGAGACTTTCGGCGATCGACTCGACGCGGCAGCGCGATTCTTCGTCGAAGAGATCTTGGGATAGGCCCCGTCCGTGAAGGAGTCTTCTTCAGGGTAGCCCCGCCCGATCTGAGTGAGCCGACTGGCCGAGCAGCCAGCCCGACCGGTAGCCTGCCGCGCCATGAACTTCTCCCTCACCGACGAGCAGAACGACTTCGTCGCCGCGATCCGCGACTTCTGCGCGCGCGAGTGCGGCACCCAGGAGCAGCGCGAGCAGCTCACCGACGGCTACCGGCTGCACCACAACGACTCGATCTACAAGCAGATGGCCGAGCTCGGCTGGCTCGGGCTGACGATCCCCGAGCAGCACGGCGGCTCGGGCGGCTCGATGCTCGACGCCTGCCTTTTCATGGAGGAGACCTCGCGCGGGCTGGCCCCGGTCGGCGGCTACGCGACGACGCTGATCGTCGCCGGCGCGACGCAGCGCTTCGGCACCGAGGAGCAGAAGAACGAGATCCTCGGTGGGATCGCCTCCGGCTCGGTCGAGGCGATCGCGATGACCGAGCCCGAGGCCGGCTCCGACGTCGGCTCGCTCACCGCCTCGGCGGCGCAGGTCGATGGCGGCTTCGTCCTCAACGGCCAGAAGGTCTTCATCTCCAACGCCCACATCGCCGACCACATCCTCGTCGTCTGCCGCACCACCAAGGGCGAGAGCAAGCATGAGGGCCTCTCGATGATCTGGCTGCCGCGCGACGTTGAGGGGCTGCAGATCGACCCGATCAAGACGATGGGCGGCGAAGAGACCAACACCCTCTACATGAGCGATGTCGAGGCGCCCGCCGACGCTCTGCTGGGTCAGGTCGACCAGGCCTGGACGCAGCTGATGGCCGGGCTCAACGTCGAGCGCCTGATTCTCGCCGCGACGATGCTGGGGATCGCCCAGCGCGTGCTCGACGACACGCTCGCCTACGTCAAGGAGCGCAAGCAGTTCGGTCGCGCGATCGGCTCCTTCCAGGCCCTGCAGCACCGGATCGCCGACATGGCGACCGAAATCGAGGCTGCCCGGCTGATGACCCGCTGGGTCGCGACTCTGACCGACGAGGACCCGGGCCGGATGCTGCCGCGCGAGGCCTCGATGGTGAAGCTGCACGTGACCGAGGTCGCCAAACGCGTCTCGGTCGAGGGCATGCAGATGATGGGCGGCTACGGCTACTCCTCCGAGTACGACATGGAGCGCCTCGTGCGCGCGACGATGGTCTCGACGATCTACGGCGGCACCTCCGAGATCCAGCGCACGATCATCGCCAAAACACTCGGTCTCTGATCTTCATCACACCCTCGCCTACGCAGGCGGACACTGGCGGAACGCGCGACGGGGCACGTTCCTCGGGTATAGGCCGACTAACGTGCCCCGCCGGCCAGCTTGGCGCGCAGCAGTGCCACGACGCGCTGAGGCTCGTCGAAGACCTGGGGGTGGGAGAGGTGCAGGACCTCGTAACCGCGGATGTGGAGCTCGAGATCCCGAGCTCGGTCGTCCTCAAAGGCGGCCCGGCCACGATGAGCGCGGTAGCCGTCGGTTTCTACCGCCAGCCTCTGCTCCGTCCAACAGAAGTCGACCGTCAACCACCCGACGCGCAGGTTGACGGCCGGCAAAGGAAGGCGGTGTCGTCGGCACAACCAGAGGAATCGCCGCTCCAGCTCACTGCGTGTCCGGTCCGAGCCCACGTCCGGTCCCGTTGGCAGGCCGAGGAAATCCGCCTGCCGCACGGCCCGGCGGAACTCGCCGCGAGGGACGACGGCGCGCAGGTCCGCGAGCGTACGGGCGGATGAGGTGACAGGGATTCCCCGTAGGCGGGCGATTTCCGATGCGGCCAGTGCGACCGGTCGGTGGATCCGGACCCCCCGTCGGTTCCGCCTTCCTCCCCGACTCGACAGGGAGACGTCCACCGGTCCGTTGCCGGGCCTCAGCAGTCCCCACAGCTCGGCAGCGCTGCGATGGCTGAGCGCTGCCGTGGCTCCGCCTCGCCCGGGGGCAGCGTCCAAGGCGAGGACGGCGGCCATCCATCGCCGCGCATTGCTCGGTGCGATGTGGCCAACGGCGTAGACACCGCGGTGGAGACGATGCAACCGGCCCTTACGCCGACGGGTGAGCACTGCGTCGTCACTCAAGCCCGCCGCATGAAGTTGCCAGATCGATATTGCGCCATGCTGGCGCTCGGCCACGCTGGCGACCTGCCGGTCTGGGGCGCCTTTCTCGTGCATACACCGAGTAAGGCGCCCGGCCACCTCGATTCGCCCCCCCGGCGTAGGGCGACGCGCCGGATCAACGGCAGCTTGCGAGGAATCCCCGCCGGCCGCCGAGCGCTATTCTTCCGTTCAGCCTCGCGCCTCGGCCCGGGGTTTTCTCTTGTAACGACGCGTTCGCAACGAGGAGAACGGATGGCTCGCGGAGATGTCCGCATTGCGGTGACGCTGGCTTGCGAAGACTGCAAGCGGCGCAATTACCAGACCAACAAGTCACGGCGCAACTCGCCGGACCGGATCGAGATGCGCAAGTACTGCCGCTGGTGCGGCCACCACACGGCGCACAAGGAGACCAGGTAGCGCGCGATGGCCAAATCCCGCGCACAGCGCAAGGCGGAGAAACGCGCCCGCGAAGCCGAAGAACAGAAGCGCGGCGGCGCGGGCGCCGAGCGTAAGAACGACTCGCGCGCCCAGCACGACACCCAGGTCCCCGTTTCCGGCGACATCGCCGAGATCGAGGCGGTCGAGGCCGGGATCGGCGCCGGCGCGGCCGAAGCCGACCTGGAGACGCCGGATGCGCCGAAGGGCCGGGCGCAGAAGCGAGCCGAGGCGAAGGAGGCCAAGGCGACCGAGAAGCGCAAGCGCGAGGAGCAGAAGCGGCGCGAGCGCGACCAGCTCGCCAAGCGCCAGAAGCAGGCCCAGGCCGACCGCCAGCGCGGCGGCGTATTCGGCTTCCTCGCCTCCTGCTGGGCCGAGCTGCGCAAAGTGCAGTGGCCCGACCGCGACACCCTCGTCCAGGCGACCGCGGTGACGGTCATCTTCGTCAGCGTCGCCGCCGCCTACCTCGGCGCTCTCGACAGCGTTTTCAGCTTCCTCATCAAGCAGATCCTCTAAGCGGGATCCCAAGACAAAGGCGACTTCCAGATGTATCGCTGGTACGTGATCAATACCTACTCCGGGCACGAGAACAAGGTCAAGCACAACCTCGAGCACCGGGTTCAGACAATGGCCCAGAACCGCAACGTGCGCCAGGTCGTGGTGCCGACCGAGCAGGTGATGGAGGTCAACAAGGACGGCCAGAAAGAGCCGAAGGAGAAACGCACCATGCCGGGCTACGTCCTGGTCAACATGGAGATGACCGACGACGCCTGGGGCCTGGTCAAGAACACCCCCGGCGTGACCGGCTTCGTCGGCTCACGCAACAAGCCGGTGCCGCTCTCCAAACCGGAGGTTGACCGACTGCTGCACCGTGAGACCGCCGAGCGCCCGCGCACGCAGGCCCAGTTCTCGGTCGGCGAATCGGTCAAGGTCATCAACGGCCCGCTCTCCGATTTCTCCGGCGAGATCGCCGAGATCAACGAGGACGCGGCCAAACTCAAGGTGCTGGTCTCGATCTTCGGCCGCGAGACCCCGGTCGAGGTCAACTACGACCAAGTGAAGAAGATCTAGCCAGGCCCGCTACCCTCTCCGATCCCGATGGCGAAAAAAGTCCTCACCCTCATCAAGCTGCAGATCCAGGCAGGCAACGCCAACCCGGCGCCGCCGGTCGGCCCCGCGCTGGGCCAGCACGGCGTCAACATCATGGAGTTCTGCAAAGCCTTCAACGCGCAGACGCAGAGCGAGGGCGGCACGATCATCCCGGTCGAGATCACCGTCTACGAGGACCGTTCCTTCGACTTCGTCACCAAGACGCCGCCGGCCGCGGTGCTGATCCGCGAAGCGATCGGGATCAAGAAGGGCTCCGGCGAGCCGCACGTCAACAAAGTCGGCACGATCAGCCCCGACCAGATCCGTGAGATCGCCGAGCGCAAGATGCCCGACCTCAACGCAAACGACCTCGACGCCGCCTCGAAGATCATCGCCGGCACCGCCCGCTCGATGGGCGTCGACGTCAAATAGGAGATCTCGAATGGCCCACGGCAAGCGCTACCGCAAACAGCTCGGCAAGGTGCAGCGCGAGCGGCTCTACCCGCCCGCCGAGGCGGTCGCCCTGATCAAGGAGACGGCCAGTGCCGGCTTCGACGAGACGGTCGAGCTGCACCTGCGGCTCGGCGTCAACGTGCGCCACGCCGAGGAGCAGCTGCGCGGGACGCTGGCGCTGCCGCACGGCCTCGGCAAAGACGTGACCGTCGCCGTCTTCGCCGAAGGCCAGCAGGCCCGCGACGCCGAATCCGCGGGAGCCGACCACGTCGGCGGCCAGGACATGGTCGAGAAGGTCTCAGAGGGCTGGACCGACTTCGACGTCGTGATCTCGACCCCGGACATGATGAAGGCGGTCGGCCAGCTCGGCCGCGTGCTCGGCCCGCAGGGCAAGATGCCCAACCCCAAGGTCGGCACCGTCACCGACGACGTCGAGAAGGCGGTCGGCGAGTCGAAATCGGGCAAGATCGAGTACCGCACCGACCGTCAGGCGATCGTCCACCTGGCGATCGGCAAGGCTGGCTTCGACCAGCAGGCGCTGCTCGACAATTGCCTTGCGGTGATCGACGAGATCGTCCGCGCCAAGCCGTCCTCCTCGAAGGGCAAGTACATCCTCTCGGCGACGCTGACGACGACGATGGGCCCGGGCGTCCGCCTCGACCCCGGCAAGACCGGCGAACGAGAGGCCGCCGGCGAGGCCGCCGAGACCCCCGAGCCCGCAGCTGAGCCCGTAACCGCCTAGACTCCCCCGCCGCGACCCCGAGACCACCGGCAGGCGATGAGTTCGCCTTTTGTCGATGTAGGCCCGACAAGAGACGAACTCGCCCGGAAGCCCGGTGCAGGTGAACCAATGAACCGAGACGAAAAGGCACAAGCCATAGAGGAGATCGCCGCCCAGATCGAGGGCGCTGAAGCGATCTTCGCCGTCGACTACAAGGGGATCAGCGTCCCCCAGGCGGCCGAGCTGCGCGGCAAACTGCATGAAGCCGGGGCCAGCTTTCGCATCGTCAAGAACCGCCTGACCAAACGGGCGGCAGAACAGGCCGGCGAGGAGCGCCTGGGCGAGCTGCTGCAGGGCCCGACCGCGCTGACCTTCGTCAGCGGCGACACAGCCCAGGCGGCGAAGGCGATCTCGAGCTTCACCAAAGAGCACGATGTCCTCGCCTTCAAGGGCGGCTTCATGGGAGAGCTCTCCCTCGACGAGGAAAGCTTCAAGTCGATCGCCCGCCTGCCGGCCCGCGAAGTGCTCGACGGCCAGCTCGCCGGCGTCGTCGCCAGCCCGCTCACCGGCCTGGTCCGCGGCCTCGGCTCGATGGTTTCCGGGCTCGCCAACCAACTTCAGCAGCTGCAAGAACAAAAGGAGAAAGAGGCCTGATGGCAACGAAAGTCAAGACTGAGGATTGGATCGAGGAGCTGAAAGGCATCTCCGTGCTCGAACTCTCGGAGCGGATCAAAGCGCTCGAGGAGGAGTTCGGCGTGTCCGCGACCGCGGTCGCCGCGGCGGCCCCGGCTGCCGGCGCTCCCGCCGGTGACGGCGACGGCGGCGCCGAGGAGGCTTCGACGGTCGACGTGATGCTGACCGAGGTCGGCGGCCAGAAGGTGCCGGTGATCAAGGTCGTCCGCGCCGCCACCGGGCTCGGCCTCAAAGAGGCCAAGGCGATCGTCGATGAGGCGCCGAAAGCGATCAAAGAGGGCGTCGAGCGCGACGAGGCCGAGAAGCTCAAGGGCGAGCTGGAGGAGGCCGGCGCCACCGTCGAGCTCAAATAGAACCCGCACAGACCGCGATCGGACGGTAGGCAGGGAGCCGATTCCGCGGTCAAGCGCGCCCGTGTGTTATTTTTCGCGGTCGCGCGCCTGTTGTCATCCCCTGCCCCATATCTGCGCTGTATCCACGTCCCTCTGACCGCCTGAGGAGTCGCCGACTTTGGCACGTTCCAACGCTGCCCCCGTAACCCGCAGGAGTTTCTCCCGACTGGAAAATCCCCTCGAAGTCCCCCATCTGATCGATATCCAACGTCGCTCTTTCGAGCAGCTGACGGATGCGAAGGTGGGCGGGCTGCGAGAGACGATCAACGACATCTCCCCGATTGAGGACTACACGGGGAACCTGGCGATCGTCTTCGGTGATTTCAAGTTCGAGGACCCACCGCACTCGATCGAGGAGTGCCGCGAGAAGGACATGACCTACTCGCGGCCGCTCAACGCGACCGTCGCCTTCCAGAACAAGGAGACCGGCGAGATCCGCGAGCAGTCCGTCTTCATGGGCGACTTCCCGTGGATGACCGACCGCGGCACCTTCGTCATCAACGGCACCGAGCGCGTCGTCGTGACCCAGCTTGTGCGCTCGCCCGGCGCCTACGTGATGGCGCCCAAGGACCCTGAAAAACAGGTCTTCATCGCCAACCTGATGCCGGCTCGCGGCTCCTGGCTCGAGCTGGAAATCGACAAAAAAGGCAAAGTCTTCGTCCGCATCGACCGCAAGCGCAAATTGCCGGTCACGGTGCTGCTGCGCGCGATGGGCTACGTCGAGGACGAGCAGATCCTCAAGATGTTCGACGACTCGATCTACATGAAGCACACGATCGAGGCCGACACCGAGGTGACCCGCACCGAAGAGGGCGCGCTGATCGAGCTGTTCAAAAAGCAGCGCCCGGGCGAGCCGCCCTCGGTCGACGCCGCCAAAGGGCTGCTCGAGCAGCTCTTCTTCGACCCCAAGCGCTACGACCTGACCCGGGTCGGCCGCTACAAGCTCAACGCCAGGCTCGATCTCGACGTCGACCTCGACAACCGGGTGCTGACCCACGACGACATCGTCGCCCTGATCAAGGAGCTGGTCAGCCTGCCGAAGCTGCTCGGCATCCCCGAGCAGGTCGACGAGGAGCATCCGATCAAGGACTACGCCGCGGAGGCGATCACCTACCCGCGGGAGCCCGTCGCCGAGCACCTCGACGAGTACGAGCACTTCGGCAACCGCCGCCTGCGCACCGTCGGCGAGCTGATCCAGGAGGCCTTCCGCATCGGCCTCTACCGGATGGAGCGCGTCGTCCGCGAGCGGCTGACGACCGAAGACGCCGACGCGATCACGCCGCAGACGATCATCAACATCCGCCCCGTGGTCGCGGCGCTGAAGGAGTTCTTCGGCTCCTCGCAGCTCTCGCAGTTCATGGACCAGACCAACTCGCTGGCCGGGCTCACCCACCGCCGCCGCCTCTCGGCGCTCGGCGCGGGCGGGCTGACCCGCGAGCGGGCCCCGATCGAGGTTCGCGACGTGCACCCGACCCACTACGGCCGGATGTGCCCGATCGAGACGCCGGAGGGCCCGAACATCGGCCTGATCGGCTCGCTGTCCTCGTACGCGCAGATCTCCGAACACGGCTTCGTCACGACCCCGTACCTGGAGGTCTCCGACGGCGTGGTCAGCGACAAGATCGTCCACCTCGACGCCACCCAGGAGGAGGACAAGGTGATCGCCCAGGCGAACGCCGAGGTTGATCCTGAGACGAAAAAGCTGAAGGGCCCGCTGGTCCTCGTGCGCGCCTCCGACCAGGAGTACGCCACCGCGTCGCCCAAGGAAGTCGAGCTGATGGACGTCTCGCCGACGCAGATCTGGTCGGTGGCGACGGCGCTGATCCCGTTCCTCGAGCACGACGACGCCAACCGCGCCCTGATGGGCTCCAACATGCAGCGCCAGGCGGTGCCGCTGCTCAAGCCCGAGCCGCCGTTGATCGGCACCGGCATGGAGCGCCGCGCCGCGGTCGACACCGGCGACGTGACCCTGGCCAAGAACGCCGGCGAGGTCACCCACGTCGACTCCGAGTCGATCGTCGTCACGCACGGCTCGAAGCGGGACGAGTACCCGCTGCACAAGTTCATGCGCTCCAACCAGGGCACGATCATCCACCAGCGGCCGATCGTGAAGAGCGGCCAGCGGGTCGAGGAGGGCGACGTGCTCGCCGACGGCTCCTCGACCGCCGGCGGCGAGATCGCCCTGGGCAAGAATTGCCTGGTCGCCTTCATGTCCTGGGAGGGCTACAACTTCGAGGACGCGATCATCCTCTCCGAGCGCCTGGTCAAGGACGACGAAATGTCCTCGATCCACATCGAGGAGTACGAGATCGACGCCCGCACGACCAAGCTCGGCGACGAGGAGATCACCCGCGACATCCCCAACCGCTCCGAGGAGAGCCTGCGCAACCTCGACGAGCGCGGCATCGT
>Ga0210085_1000091_pt1 | contig 39838 bp, 35 predicted proteins | sample China_Galinas_PW_5_FD_184866 | JGI IMG/M metagenome (GOLD analysis project Ga0210085, IMG submission 184866) | Wetland microbial communities from San Francisco Bay, California, USA, that impact long-term carbon sequestration - China_Galinas_PWC_D1... | ecosystem: Environmental > Aquatic > Marine...
CAAAGATGCCAAAGGTGTGATATTTGTGTATGTATTTGTTTATTTATAAGATTATGGGATATGGATGGATCTGAGACAAGCGCCTCTCTATCAAATTGAATGCGCATCGGCAGGTGGATCTGTCATACTGAGAGCAAGTTATACTATCGTTTCGCGATTCTATTTGAAGTGATATTTTTTTATCTTTCGATAAATTATAGCATAGCTGATGCTAAGGATCTGATCAATGTTCAGGATCTCGAGCAAATATTGAAAAATCTTTTCTATGGCCTTTGTCATGGGCATATCAAGCGCTCAGGCGGATCTCCTCAATGTACAGGATTATTTTATTGAAAGCTCTGGTGTACATGCCATTTTGAATTCACCTCCTTTCAGATATGTTATTTACTATACGGGCTTCTGGAAAAATCAGAAGAGGGGCGTGGGGGTTATATTCTTCGAAGCAAATTGTCCATCTTCATCAACCACAGAGTGCTGGAGACGAGACTATATTTTTGGATAAAATTTGGTTTAGACCATGATGGACAGGATTATCGGCTGGCGCGGGCAAGGAAGATATCCGGGGAAGGATTATGAATTATGAAATCAGAGGAAATTGGGGAAGCTGGTTTAGGGATGAATCAAAAGTTCAGAAAAATATATTTTGAGCCGGTATTAAAATAAGACGTCCATGATGCGAACTCAGAAAATCAATAGATGATCCCATATATCACCTATTTTCGTAACCATTTCATAACCTTCCAACCCTCAACCCCTTACCGCTCTGATGTCGCCAAATATCCATACCCCCTAAAAAATCCTTTTTTTTGATTTGTTTATTAATTGTGGAAGATGAACATATTTGTGCTGGATAGAACTATCAGAAAATGTGCACAATATCATTGTGATCAATATGTTTAAAAAATGATTTTGGATAATGTACAAATCATAAGCATCGATTTGACGAAGAAAATAGCGAAAGCACTTGACAAAATTATTTTACTTGGGTAATTGGAAATATCTTTTTGTCCGATAACAAGATAAAATACTTACAGATAGAGACAATCATGGAAATAAGACTTTGGGGCTGGTGGTGGCGGAAACCATGAGGCTTGCTCACCACCTTTGGAACAAGAGATGAATTGATTTCAGAGTCGTGAGAGGCTTCGGCAATCGATGTTGAAGAGGCTCACGGCTCTTTTAAAAAAGCCGGCGCTTCTTCAAAAGCGCTGGCTTTTTAGTTTTTATTTTGGAGAAGGTCATTGAGCAAACCTAAATTATTGCTGGGAAATGAAGCAATTGCACAGGGATTGATTGAAAGCGGTTGCGTTATGGCCACATCATATCCGGGAACGCCGGCTTCGGAAATTCTTGCCACTTTTGCCGCTTTTGGAAAAAAAGGACCGGAAAAACGGCATATCCAGTGGGCGGTGAATGAGAAGATTGCATTTGAAATCGCCTATTCGGGAAGTATAACGGGATTACGCACGGCAGTGAGCATGAAACAGGTGGGATTGAATGTGGCATCCGATCCGCTGATGAGTGCCGCATACCTTGGTGTAAAGGGGGGATTTGTTGTGATCAGTGCAGATGATCCGGGCCCCCATTCTTCACAAACCGAACAGGACAGCAGGCTCATGGCCATGATGGCAAAAATTCCGGTGCTCGACCCGGATTCCCCCCATCAGGCCAAAGAGATGATTGCCATGGCTTTTGAACTGTCAGAGGCATTTGAAATCCCCGTCATGCTGCGCCCCACCACACGGGTGTGTCATGCAAGACAGGATGTTCAACCGGGAGAGATTCTACCGCTCAAACGGGAAGTTGACTTTCAAAAGAATCCGGCACGCTGGGCAGCCACACCCAAATTTCGCCTTCACCTGCATCAGGAACTGGAGAAAAAACTAAACGCCATTTCCAGGTATAAAAAAACAGCTCCCATCAAGATCAATGCCGAGGCAACAGCCTCAAGAGCGCTGATTGTATCCGGTGTTGCAGCCGCCCATGCCAAAGAGATCCTGAAAGATCTAAATCTTTGGGATGTCATTCCCATGTACCAGGTGCTACAGCCGTTTCCATTGCATCAGGATTTTGTGTCTCACATATTCAAGACGTATTCTGAAATTCTGGTTATCGAAGAAACCACCGGCGTCATTGAGATGCAGCTTGCGGATCGACACTGCATCAAAGGAAAGCTGACCGGTTCGGTGCCTTCGGTTGGAGAACTTCTCCCTGAAATCATCGAGCAGATCATCGGCGAGTTTGCCGGAATCATACTAGAACCCGTCGATTTGCCGTCCGAACCCGGCATACGCCCCACACTTTGCGCGGGCTGCCCCCATCGAGCGGCATTTTTTGCCGTTAAAAAAGCCGCCCCAAAAGGGATATATCCCAGCGATATCGGTTGTTATACCCTTGGATTAAACTTAGGTGCGGTGGACACGGTCCTTTGTATGGGAGCTGCCGTCAGTCAAGCGGCAGGCTTTTACCATGCCTATAAACATGAAGAAAAACAACCGGATATTGTGGCCACCATCGGGGATTCAACCTTTTTTCATGCCGGTGTTCCGGCACTCATCGATGCAGTGGTGCAGGACGTACGGTTTGTACTGCTTATTCTGGACAACCGGACCACAGCCATGACCGGGAACCAACCCACACCTGCCGTGGGCACGGGCGCCTGCGGAGAGTCGTTGAATTCCGTGAATATCGAAGAGGTGGTTGAGGGATGCGGGGTTAAATTTTGTCGTGTGGGTGATCCTTACCAACTCAAAGAATTTACCGCTTTGCTGAAGGAAGCCGTCAAGCACAGCCGGGAAAACGGACCGGCCGTCGTTATTTCAAGGCATCCCTGCCTCATCGATCGGTTCAGGAAAGAAAAGCCGGGCTGGCAGCCGCTTAAGGTTGAAGTCTCAGATGCATGCGACGGCTGTGCGTTTTGCATCGACCATTTCGAATGTCCGGCCCTGATCTTAGACAAAACCGAAGAACGTGTCAGTATCGACCCTATCCTGTGCAATGGATGCGGCGTATGTATCAGTATTTGTCCAAAAAAATCCATAAAGGAAGTAAAAAATGCCGGATGAAGGTTCCATGAGGCAGCAAATTGTCATCAGCGGTGTGGGCGGTCAGGGCGTCCTTTTTGTCACGCGACTTCTGGCGGAAGCGGCGATTACAAAAGGACTTCCTGTTTTTACATCGGAAACCCACGGTATGGCCCAGCGGGGAGGAACCGTATTATCCCACCTTAAGGTGGGAAATTTTTCAAGTCCGCTGATACGGCCCGGCAATGCAATCGGATTGCTGGCGCTGAAGGCAGACAGTTTGGCACGACACGGGTACTTTCTGAAGCCGGGTGCATGGGCTGCGATAAACAGCAGTGAAGGTGTGGTTGTCGGACCTGAATTCTCGACATATACCATCGATGCCGAGATCCTGTCACAACGCATTCACAATCCCAAGTCGGTCAACCTGATCCTTTTAGGTTTTGCTCTTGCTGCAATATCAGAAGCGACTGAAAACAGTCTTTTCTGTAATTTAGAAGATATAAAAACAGTTTTACAACAGCGTCTGGCAAAAAAGAAACAAATGCTGGATGATGCCCTAAAGGCCGTTGAAGCGGGATTTAATACATTTTCAACGTTTTAATGTTTGAAACATAAAACAATTATAATAGGTTAGCCATTTAAAACCAATCGAGCTCAAAGGAGCTCCAAGTATGATTAAATTTTTCACTGGAAGCTGTCTGAGTGGATTAGGGATCGTTATGAAAAAACCTTTGTCGATTTAAGTTTATGAATGAAATTTCCGGTCAAAGCGAAAATCTTTATGAATAGCCCGGGCACGTTCTTTCATTATGAACCCTTATCCACGAGTTCTTTCAGAAAAAATTTAATTATACCTGGAGCGGTAATGTCTTCAAATAAATTTGTTTCGGCCTACGACCTCAAAAACTTGTTAGCCATGGCCAGGCACGAAACTTAAGTGAGGAGTTTATCATGCCCTTTATCCCTTATGATCTGGACGAAGAAGAATTAAAAAAAATCCAACTAAAAGGCCTTCAATGGACCATGAATCATGTCTATGATCATTCATCGTTCTATCGTAATAAATTCGACGCTGCAGGCATTAAGCCTGAAGACATTCAGTCTTTAGATGACATCGAGCTTCTGCCGTTTATCGATAAAGATGATTTGCAGCAGGAATATCCTTTTCCCTTACGTTCAGTACCCTATAAGGATATTGTTCGGATTCATGCATCTTCGGGAACCACGGGAAAACGCAAGGTACTTTGCTACACCCAAAAAGATCTTGACGTGTGGGCGAACTTTTTTGCCAGGTGTTATCAAATGGCCGGTCTAACCCGTCATGATCGCGTACAGATCGCTGTCGGCTACGGTCTTTGGACAGCAGGTGTCGGATTCCAGGCCGGTAGTGAAAGATTCGGCGCCATGACGATTCCCCTTGGTCCTGCCAACGCAGATATGCACTGTGAAATGCTGGTGGACATGGAGACCACCGTTTTTTGTTCCACGGCATCCATGGCATTGCTCATGGCGGAAGAAATTCATAAGCGAAATTTGTTGTCCAAAATAAAAGTCAAAAAGATTATCCTGGGTGCGGAACGTCACAGTGATGCCATGAGAGATCGAATCATTGAGCTCATGGGCGTTGAGCATATTTTTGATATTTACGGATTAACCGAACTTTACGGTCCGGGAACCGGTCTCGACTGTAGTCTTCATAACGGCATCCATTATTGGGCCGACCATTTTATTTTTGAAATCATAGACCCGGTGTCATTAAAACCGGTGCCTCAGGGGGAGCCGGGCGAGCTCGTGGTGACGACATTGAGCAAAGAGGGCAGCCCCATGGTTCGCTATCGAACCCACGATATTACGCGGTTCATGGGTTCCATGTGTCCCTGCGGTGCGCCGTTTCCCATGCATGACCGAATCCTCGGTCGCACGGACGATATGTTTATTTACAGGGCGGTTAATATCTACCCCAGCCAGATCGATCATGTGTTGAGCCGTGTAAACGGCATTGGCAGTGAATTTCAGATCCATCTCAAGCAGCGCGAAAGCGGCCGTGACATGATGCTGATCAAGGTGGAGCGTGCTTCGGATTCCAAAAAGACGGATGATGAGCATCTGGCCGAACAGGTGGCAACAGAAATTCGGCGCAAGATACTGGTGAGGAGCCAGGTGGAAATTATAGACTACGGCTCCCTGCCGCGTACTGAAAGAAAAAGCAAACGAGTGTTTGACCATAGAAATAATTCCTGAAACGGTAATGTTTCCAAAAGACTAAAGGGTTTCACATTTAATCAGATAAAAAAGAGCATCAATTACTGTGACCAATTCCAACTACATCCTCGAAGTGACCAATGCCTCGAAAAACTTTGGGGGATTGCAGGCCATCAACCGGTTATCCTTTAAGGTGAAAACCGGTTTAATTTTTTCTATTATCGGTCCCAATGGCGCAGGAAAAACAACAGCGATTAATCTGATTACCGGCATATACCCTCTTTCATCCGGCGAAATTGTTTTTGAAGGCCGGAATCTTTATAGAAAGCGGCCGTATCAGCTGGCGTATATGGGAATCGGCCGAACGTTCCAGAACATCCAGATCTTTTGCAATATGACGGTTCGAGAAAATGTCATGGTAGGGCTTCATACCAAAAGTCGCTGCGGATTTTTAAAATGTCTCTTCCATACCCCCATGGTGCGGGATGAAGAAAAGCGTATTCGTGAAAAAACAGATGCTGTTTTAACGTTTTTGGACCTTGAACCAAAGGCCGGCGTTCGTGTTGACGAGCTTTCCTATGGAGATCAAAAACGCGTAGAGATTGCACGATCCCTGGCCATGGAGCCTAAACTTCTTCTTCTTGATGAACCGGTAGCCGGCCTTAATTTGCAGGAAACCGAAGAAATGGCTCAGACGATTCTCAAGATCAGGAACATGGGGGTCACGGTGATTTTGGTGGAACATGACATGAATTTAATTATGGGTATTTCAGACACGATCTCTGTTTTGAATTATGGCGAAAAAATCGCTGAAGGGGATTCTGAAACGGTTCGGAACAATCCAAAAGTCATCGAGGCCTATCTGGGAAAGGAGTTATAACCGGTTGTGCTTGAAATCCATGGCATAAGTGCCCATTACGGCGGTGTTCGAGCACTTGACGATATTTCCTTTAAACTGGATGAAAAAGAAATTTTAGCGCTCATCGGCGGTAATGGCGCCGGCAAAACAACACTGCTCAACCTGATTTCAGGTATGATCAAGCCGTCTAAAGGGAACATCTTTTTTAAAGGAAAAAGCATTTTATCTTTATCCCCCGACAAGATTGTTGGACGGGGTATCATCCAGGTTCCGGAAGGCCGGCATGTTTTCGGCCCTTTAACGGTGAAAGAAAATCTTGAACTGGGTGCCTATAGACGGCGGGGAAGACAAAACAGGAAAAAGATACTGGACGATTTTGAGTATATTCTGGCACTTTTTCCTGTTCTTGAAAAGAGGCTTAAACAACGTGCGGAAACCCTCAGCGGAGGAGAGCAACAGATGCTCGCCATCGGCAGAGCATTGATGGGACGACCCATTCTTTTGCTTCTAGATGAGCCGTCTTTAGGGCTTGCACCGCTTGTGGTTCAAGAAATCATTTCTATCATCGAAAAACTCAGAAATGAAGGAACCACTATTTTGTTGGTGGAACAAAATGCAAGAGCTGCCCTTAAGATTTCCGATCGAGCGTATGTACTGGAAACCGGCAAGGTGCGGGTACAGGGAAAAGCATCCGAGCTTATGGAGAATGAGGCCGTTAAAAAGGCCTATTTGGGATAGGGGTTCGAATCAACGTCATGAAAAGGAAAGGGGGTGGGAATACTTATATTTGTCATGACCGAACAATGTATATGTAAATGAATTAGGAGGAAAAAATGAAAAAAAGATCTCTGATAATCGTTGCTGTGGCGCTGACTATGAGTTTTATGTTGGGATCATCACTTTGTTATAGTGCAGGACCTATTAAAATTGCAGGAATATTTGCTTTAACCGGCCGTGCCGCACATATTGGCACTTCACAGAGAGACGCCGTTATGCTTGCCATAGACGAAGTAAACCAGCACGGCGGCATTAACGGACGCATGCTGGAAATGGTGATGGAAGATACGGAAAGCAACCCCACCAAGGCGGTTATGGCGCTAAAAAAGGTCATAGAGGCCCAAGACGTGGTGGCTATTATTGGACCGACACTCACGGGAACGGCCATGGCTATGAGAGGATTTATTGAAAAGGAAAAGATTCCCACGTTCATGCACTCGGGCGGGGATGTCATTCTCTTTGCACCTCTCGATAAAAAAGACCCGACATCCTTACCCAAATGGACGTTTAAATCTCCATATAAGGCCGCTGATGCCATGGGTAAGATTTGCCAGTATATGAGCAAGCATGGCATTAACAAAATTGGATTTGTCTATTCAAATGAAGGATTCGGCAAAGACGGGCTCAGAAACGTAAAGGTCCAGGCCCCCAAGTATGGGGTGAAGATTGTTGCCCAAGAGGCCTTTCAGCCTAAAGATGTGGATATGACGGCACAGTTGACCCGAATTAATGCAAAGGGCGTTGACGGGATTATCGCCTGGACAGTGGGGCCTGCCATGGGAATCATTGCTAAAAATGTAAAGCAACTGGGCATTAAAGCGCCGTTATTTGAATGTCACGGCTCCGGCGATCCTATTTTCTGGAAAGTTGCCGGAAAGGCCGGAGAGGGCGTCATGATGCCGTCTACCAAAATCGTTGTGGGAGATCAGCTGCCTGACAGCGACGTTCAGAAAAAGAAAATAATCGATTATGTAAAAGCATATAAAGAAAAATTCAATCGTGAACCCGGCACCATGGTGGCCTATGGCGCCGATGCGGCATTTATTGTCATAAATGCCATTAAAAACGTTGGACCCGACAGAGCAAAAATCCGGGATGCCATCGAAAATACGAAAGGTTATGTAGGACTCAGCGGCATCTATAATATAAGTGCAAAGGATCATAACGGTCTTTCCATGGAAGATATTGTTATGATCAAAGCCACTAAAGGGGGATGGAAACTGTTGCAATAAATGTTATTCCCCTTCTCTGGTGATAAAGATCAAGAGAAGGGGAGTAGACAGTTTTTATGGTTATGGATTTTACCCAACAAATTGCTCAGTATATTATCACCGGTTTGACCATTGGGGCCATTTACGCCATTGTGGCCATGGGGTTTAACATCATCCACAATGCCACCGGAATCGTTAATTTTGCCCAGTGTGAATTCATATCCCTTGGCGGGATGTTTATGTATTCTCTGGTGGTTCTTTTCAAGGTCAACCTGGTCATCTCTTTTTTCATTTCCATGGCCGGTGTCGCCCTCATCGGCGCTTTGATAGAAATCGGCCCCATACGACATGCCCGGTCAAAAGAAACGATTATTCTTATTTTTTTGACCATTGGCCTTTCGGAAATTATCAGGGGAGCCGCTCAAGAGGTCTGGGGTACCGACAATGTCGGCGTTCCATCATTTTCCGGTGAAAACCCGATTCATCTTTTGGGCGGAGCAACCATCGTTCCCCAGCACATCTGGGTCTTTGGCATCACAGTGCTGGTCATGCTGATGCTGCGTTATTTTTTCAAAAACACATTGATGGGCAAAGCCATGCGGGCCACAGCCGTCGATCGAAGGGCAGCGGCTCTGGCAGGCATTTGTGTGAATCGTATGATCCTTTTATCCTTTGCCTTCAGCGGCGCATTGGGAGCAGTCGCCGGCATGATCATCGCACCTATTTCCACGACATCCTATGATACGGGAATCATGCTGGGACTAAAAGGGTTTGCCGCAGCAATTCTGGGTGGATACGGAAATTTTGTCGGTGCGATACTGGGCGGAATTGTTTTGGGTATTTTAGAATCTTTAGGAGCAGGTTTGATATCATCTCAGTATAAGGATGCCATTGCCTTTTTCGTTCTGTTGATGGTTTTATTTTTGAAACCCACGGGGATTATGGGGTATGGGGAGGCGGAAAAAGTCTAACTGAACTGAGCGATTGCCGAGTTTACCGAATCTGCTTCGTTATGAGACATTTGCAGTAGACGACGACGGCTGCATGTCTCATGCCTTGCATCTCCGGCAACCTCGGCAATCGCTCAGTTCAGTTTTTTGTCATAAAAACGATGGATATATTTTTCTTCTGAATCCTTGATTCTTCGACTCAAGATAGGAGAGCGGAATGGATGATCTTTTTTTAAATCGAGTGCTGTTTGAGTGGCTTAGGGATCGTTAGAAAGAACAGACGCATACCAAAATCGTATGAAAAAATCACAGCTTGTGTGGTAAACTTATTGATTTTTCAAAGATAGATCCCTGTTCTTTCTTTACGAGCCTTTGCCATGAGTTCACGCGTTTTAAAAAAAGATTATCCATGGAGCGGATATTTAGAAAAAACGCTCTGACTCATGCAAGATTCAGGTAATAACCTATAAAATGGACGCTTTTTTTAAACATAAAGACATTTTCGGCTTCATCGCATTGGCCATTATCATTCTTATTCTGCCAGTGTTTGTTGAAAGCAAATATTACTTTATCGTGCTGAATGTGATTGGTCTCAACACCATTGTGGTGGTGGGCCTGAACCTTCTGATCGGGTTTGCCGGGCAGATTTCTTTGGGGCATGCCGCCTTTTACGGCCTGGGTTCATACTTTTCAGGAATTCTGACCGTTAATTACGGATTCCCTTTATGGCCTGCGATGCTTGTCGGTATGCTGGCAACGGGGATGATTGCCTATTTGATCGGATATCCATCTTTAAAACTTCGGGGGCACTATCTGGTCATGGCCACATTGGGATTTGGCATCATTGTCAATATCCTTATGGGTGAGCTGGAACAATTCACCGGCGGCCATGACGGCCTGATCGGCATTCCTCAGCTGGCCATCGGGGGATTGACATTTGATAACGACCTGAAAAATTTTTATCTGATCTGGAGTTTTGTTTTCCTTTCCATGCTGGCTGCCAGAAATCTCCTCAATTCCAGAGTGGGAAGAGCACTTCGCGCTGTCCACGGCAGTGAAACAGCCGCAAACTCTTTGGGTATCAACACGGCAGATTATAAAGTAAAGGTGTTTGTTTTAAGTGCCATGTTCGCATCCATATCCGGAAGTCTTTATGCTCATTACATTACGTTTATCAGTCCCAGCTCCTACGACTTCTATTATTCTATTCAGGTGGTGACCATGGTCATCGTCGGCGGAATGGGGAGTCTCTGGGGTTCTCTCTTCGGAGCCGGAATGCTCACCTTTATTTCCGAAGCACTCCATGTCGCCAAACAATATCACATTATTGCATACGGCACTTTTTTGTGCCTGGTACTTGTATTTCTTCCGGAAGGAATTTTGGTGGGATGTTACAATTTCTTCTTAAGGAGAAAAGCTCGAAAGCTCATAAAAAGAAGTGAAAACCTAAAAATTTCAAATAAAATCATTTAAGATTAAAAAAAATCTTGATTCGCTAGTGTAATTCTGTTAGCAAACCATCAAACGCAACAAAACACTTCAAGATGACTCCATCTCATTCGCCTGGGTCGTAAACCGAGAATTGTGCGAGAAAATGTAGCCTCCCACTGATACGGCCCAGGCCTTTTTTATACTTATATCTCTTTCTTCTTTTATCCGCCGATGTTACACATCTGGGCTGATATCCGGGCATGATCATCATTGGTGAGCTTGTGTTCCGACGGCTTGTGACGAACCGCATTGAGAAAACCCTTTGCAATTTCATCATCAGAACACCCTTTTCTAAGCAATGATTTCAAATCTTCCTGGTCGTCGCTCATCAAACAGGGCCTTAGCTGACCACTGGCTGTTAATCTCAGCCGATTGCAGGTGCCACAAAAATGTTGGCTGATGGGGCGAATGAAACCAATTTCTCCTTTGGCCGACTCGAATTTAAATCGTTCCGCAGGGCCATCGTTTACGTTTTTGTCAACCGGAATCAGTTTTCCCAACTGCTGGATGTTTTCTCTTATTTCAGGCGCCAGTAAATGTCGATCATTGCTGATCTGACTCGACCCCATGGGCATATATTCAATGAATCGGATGTGAAATGGATACTTAATGGACAAGCCGGCAATATCCAGCAGTTCATCATCATTAATTCCTTTAATGGGCACCACATTGATTTTAATGGGATAAAACTCCATTTCTCGAGCCAGATGAATGCCCTCCCATATTTGATCGAAAAAATCATATCCTGTAATATGTTTAAATTTGGTTTTATTTAACGTGTCGAGGCTGATATTGATTCTTTTGATATTGGCGGATCTGATTTTACGGATGTTGTCTTTGAGCAACACACCGTTGGTCGTCAGAGATATATCTTGAAGCCCTTTTATTTTTGTCAGCTGTGACAGGAAATGATAAACACCTTTTCTAACCAGCGGTTCCCCCCCGGTTATTCTGATCTTAGAAATTCCGAGGGCCGTACCCACCCTGACAACACGAAGTATTTCTTCATAGCTTAATATGTCTTTATGAGAAAGTTTTGGAATGAGCTCCCTGGGCATACAGTACAGGCATTTTAGGTTGCAGCGGTCGGTAATGGATACACGAAGGTAGTTCAGATGACGATTGTATCGGTCAATGAGGGCTAAATTCGACAACGTTATGATATCCTTTTGAATTTTTCACGATACTCCGGATTTTCTATAATGGGCGGTCTTTCATGCTCTTCAATTTTATAAATATCCGGCTTGAATTCATTTTTTATAAGATTATATTGAATCATCTCATTATAAAGTTTCTCTTTATAATCCACCAGACCTAATTTTTTTTTGCGTCTAATAAAGGTCTGCAAAATAGCAAAAGACATTCTCCCGAGTGCCCGGGTGTCCTGGTTTCTGTGAATACGCCTGTCAAGGTCGACTTGAGCAAATACGTCAAGCCCCCATTTTTCATAAATATCTAGAATCATGCTGGTTTCAACCCCATAGCCTATGGGGAACGGTATGTTTTCAAATATTTCCCTGTAACCGGCATATTCACCGGACAAGGGCTGCAATATCTGAGTGAGTTCCGGGAAAAAAAGTGAAAAAAGAGGTCTGATCACAAGCTCGGTAACTCTGCCGCCACCGGTGGGTCTGATTTTGCTCTTTCCGATGGCAATGGGCCGGTCGTAAAAAGCTTTAACATATTTTATATTGTCAAAAAGAATGAGCGGACCCAAAAGGCCATAAACAAACCTGTGGTGAATGTTTTTAATATCCGCATCCAAATAAACAATAATATCCCCCTGAGTCACAAACAGGGCTTTCCAGAGATTTTCGCCTTTGCCTTTAAATTTTACCAGGTCAGGTAAAATTTCTGTAGCTTTATATACATTTGCTCCGTATCCTCTTGCGATTTTTCTGGTGTTGTCTGTTGAGCCGGAATCAACGACAACAATCTCATCGAGTATGGGATAACGGGTCATCAACTCTGATTTCATGATCAGAATCTCTTTTGCGATGGTTTCTTCTTCATTCAACGTCGGCAGACACAACGAAATTTTCAGATTTTTTCGTTGTTTCTCGTCGACAAGTCGAGTCAGGTCGCTGAATTCTGAATAATGAAATGTATTTTTTTCAATCCAGGAGATGTTCATCACACACTCCGCTGTCAATGGCCATGATCACACCAATGACCTGAGCAATCCCTTTAGAAATGGGCTCAATTTCAACGCTGGCATTTTGCTGGTGAAGGTTTTCTCCTCTTGTTATTCCGAGCGTGACCGCCGGTATCTTACGTGAAAGGAAAATTGAAAGCTCGGACTCACTGGGTCCGCTTACCGGGGTTAAATCGAGTTTTTTCATCACATCTGCAGAACTCTTTACCAGGGGATGATTGAATTTCAATCTTGCCGCATGGATATTGCTCAATGTTTTTAACTTCAAGTCGACTTCATATTCATGGCTCGTGCCTTCGACGATATCTTTGATGCAGTTAAAAATCGACTTTACCATTTTGTCGGAATTGCTTTGAATTTCAAACCCCAAACTAGCATCATATGCGATCATTCCATGTTTAAAACCGCCTGAGGTTTTGCCGATAATGACCCTCGATCGCGGTTTTTGGGGCAAACGGAGTTTCATTATCTGATTAATCACTTCGTTTAATACCAGGATGGCATTGGGTTTGAATTTGTGTTCCCATCCATCGACGTGTGAAATATTACAATCCACTTCGCATCGAATCATGCCGTCGGCATAATAATTCAGCCTGCCGAGTTCGGCACCCTCAATACAAACAGCCCCTCTGATGGGTGTTGCCCATGTTTTCAACAGGTGGCGGATGCCTCTCAGGTTACCCTTGCCCAGAGACTGTATAACCCCAGCCAAAACAATGTCTGATTCAAAACGCAAACCTAACTTTCGAAAGATTTCCGGTAATGAGACCAAGACGCCAACACCAACGGAATTGTCCATGATCCCCGCCCCGGTGATAGAATTTTCCTGAATGGAATAATAATGATCGACGTCTTTACTGAAAATGGTATCCAGATGGGCGACCACAAAGATAGGCGGTTTTGATTCCGAAGTCCCTTTGACGATGCCGATGGGATTTCGGTAGCCGTCAGTAGTGCATTCATCAACTTGAAATTCGGCCAACCTCTCCATGAAGACGCTTGTGCGTCTTTTTTCTTTGAATGTGGGAGCGGGTGTCTGGCCGATCAACACGATGTTCGTTATGATCAACTCCTGGACGGATTGAATCGTATCGACAAATCCAGGTAATTTGTCGATGATGTTATCCATGATGGCTCCTTTTAATTTAGACGATATCTTGATGCTGCCAAATGATTTGGCCGACAATAAGAATACACCTAAATAAGGAAATAGGTCAATATGTCTTTAATTATATATTTGGGTATTAAAACTTGAAAGACATGCAGAATGTAGCTATTATATGACAACTGCAGCATTACAAAATTATTGGCCGAATATATGCATTTTTTTACTCAGGATTGTTGCTTATGATTCAAACCAACACTATGGCCAAAGAACGCACGTTTTCGCCATATGATTTTATGACCACACCCGATCACCAATTTCTTCGCTATGGTATATGGTACGGCTCGAAAAAAAAACAAAAGGGATCAATCCTTTTGCTAAACGGCAGAAGAGAATTCATGGAGAAATATTTAGAAACCATCGAAGAACTGAATCAGGAAGGTTTTAATGTGTATAGTCTTGACTGGCGCGGTCAAGGCCTTTCAAGTCGAATACTGGCAAACAGACATAAAGGATTTATCGATGATTACGATGTGTATTTAGATGATTTGAATTTGTTTGTCACAAAAATCGTAATGCCTGAATCCTTTCATCCGTTGATCATCATCGCTCACTCTATGGGCGGCCACATAGCGCTCCGCTTTATGCACGACCACCCGGACGTGGTGGACATGGCGGTCTTGACATCGCCGATGATCGACATTTTTGGATCCAGCCTGTCCAGAAAGTTCGTCAAACTCATTGCCCGAATGGCCATCAAAACAGGTTTCAGTCATTCTTATACCATAGGTTCCGGCGACTACACCGTTGAAAAATTTAAGGGCAATGAGCTGACTTCAGATCCTGTGAGATTTACGGATGCACAAAACGCAATAATAAAAAACCCTGATCTTGCCTTGGGCGGGGTGACGTATGGATGGCTGTCCGCAACGTTAAAATCAATAGATATTCTGATTCAACCCGGGTTTGCAGCAAAAATTACGACACCGATTCTAATGGTCATCGCCGGCAATGACAAAATTGTTTCAACTAACGCCCAAAAACAATTCTGCACAATGCTGCCAAACTGTAAATTAATCGAAATATCAGAGGCTCGACACGAAATCTTTAAAGAAACGGATGTCATCCGATCAATTTTCCGGCGAGAATTTAACAGGTTCACTCATGTCAAATAAACCTCATGCCATACGTCCTTTAAAAAGGACAAAAATCGTTGTCACTTTAGGACCAGCCAGCGATAAAGAAGAACCATTGCGTAAAATGATTCTGGCCGGATTGGATGCGGTACGCGTTAACTTTTCTCACAGTGCCCATGACTATCTCATTCCGTTGGTCAAACGGGTTCGGGCATTGGGCGATAAAATGGGCGTTCCCATTGCTATTATCGGTGATTTACAAGGACCTCGAATTCGCATTGGAGAAATTTCGGATGATACCGCCATGTTGGAAACGGGCCGTGATATTTGTCTAACCCCCAGACAGATAGCAGGAAACAAGGAAATTGTATCCATAAGCTATCCGGACATGGCCGATGACGTACACATGGGCAGTCTGATCCTGGTTGATGACGGCAACATTGAACTTAAAGTGATTAAAATTGACGCCAATGGAGATTTATGGTGCCGAATACTACGAGGTGGAGTGCTATCCAGCCACCGGGGCATCAATCTTCCGGGAATAAGGGTCAACCTTCCGTCAATGACTCAAAAAGACTATGCAGATATCGATTTCGCCATTTCTCAGGATTTTGATTTTCTGGCGCTTTCTTTTGTTCAATCTGCTGAGGATGTCCGTCAGTTAAAAGAGTATTTGAAACAAAAACAATCAAATATTTCTGTTATTGCCAAAGTTGAACGACAAAACGCTTTGGATGATATTGAGGCCATTTCACAAGAAGCATGGGGCGTTATGGTGGCCCGGGGCGATCTGGCTCTGGAAATGAGTTTACAGGAAGTTCCCATTGCGCAAAAGCACATTATTGGCGTTTGCCGCAGAGCCGCGGTTCCGGTGATCACCGCCACCCAAATGCTCGAATCCATGATTAACATACATAAACCCACCCGCGCTGAAGTGACTGATGTGGCCAATGCAGTCTTAGACGGCACAGACGCACTGATGCTGTCAGCCGAAACAGCCATCGGCAGATATCCCATTGAAACCGTTGCTATCATGTCAAAAATTGCCGTTTCAACTGAGGACGCATGGTTTCAGGGACAGTTGTCCGGCCCTTTTTCGTTTACTCCGCCTCAAGAAATTGAACCAACGGTCGCATATGCGGGCAATGTAGTGGCGGAATCTTTATCAGCCACAGCGATTGTGGCTTACACCGCCTCGGGTTTGACTGCCTGTCGGGTGGCCTGTCATCGACCCCATCGGCCCGTGCTGTCATTGTCGGCAACACCTCATGTTCAGCGTCGACTGGCCTTAACCTGGGGTGTGGAGAGTGCTTTAATCGAAGCCATAAAAGAAACAGACAATATGGTCGAAGTTGCCGTCAGCGAGGTGCAGCGTTTCGGTCTTGCCGCATCCGGAGACAAGATTGTCATTATTGCCGGCACACCGCCTCATGGGAAAAGCGGCCGCACCAATACGCTCAAGGTGGAGAGAATACCCTAACCTAAATAAGGAGAATGCTATGGAACTTAAAGATAAAAAAGTCATTATCCTGGTGGAAGATATGTTTAATGTTTTTGAATTCTGGTATCCCTTTTATCGACTGCAAGAAGCCGGCGCCCAGGTGACGGTGGTCGGTTCCGGGAGAACCGAAGAATTTACCGGTAAACCCGGCACTCAGGTTCGAGCGGATATCGATGCGGATCAGGTGTCTACCGGAGACTATGACGGGGTCGTTATTCCCGGAGGATATGCGCCGGATATGATGCGTCGCTGTCCGGCCATGGTTCAAATCGTCAAAGATCTGTTCGATGCCGGAAAGGTCGTCGCTGCCATTTGCCACGCCGGTTGGATGCTGGCCTCGGCCAATATACTCGACGGCCGCAAGGCAACGTCATTTTTCGCCATAAAAGACGACATGGTTCACGCCGGAGCGTTGTGGATGGATGAATCCGTGGTGGTGGACGGCAATCTTATCACCAGCCGTAAACCGGACGATCTCCCGGATTTTATGAAAGCAATTATAGCTGCACTAAAATAAAAAACCTTTTAGAAAATTGGAATTAGGAATTAGAAAATAGATAACCGCAAAATGGATGTAAATTAAAGATATCATCGAAGAATTCAGAGTTCCGTCAACAAACGTCGATCTGATTTTAATCAACGGAGAATCGTTCGATTTTAATAACTTATGATCCAATAATCCCGGGAGGTGAAGCATGCGTATCATACTGATTGGTCAGGCGGCATTTGGCGCAAAAGTATTGGAAAATCTGCTGGAGCAAAACGAAAACATCGTGGCGGTTTATGCACCGCCGGACAGGCCGGGCGGCCGGACCGATCCACTCAAAGACGCGGCACTATCCGGAAATATTGACGTTTTTCAACCCAAAACGTATAAAGATGACGCGGTTTTTGCCGAGTACACGGACCTGAAACCAGATCTTACCGTTATGGCGTTTGTCACGGATATTATCCCGGAACGATTTTTTGATGTTCCCACCCACGGCACCATCAATTATCATCCTTCACTTTTGCCGCGCCATCGCGGTGCCAGTGCCATTAACTGGGCCGTAATCATGGGCGACAGCAAAACCGGGCTGAACATCTTCTGGCCGGACGGCGGTATCGATACGGGGCCCATTCTTCTTCAAAAGGAGATCGCCATCGGTCCGGATGATACCACGGGTTCGCTCTATTTCAACCACCTCTTCCCCATGGGCGTTGATGCCATAATAGAATCCATCAATCTCATCAAGGCCGGAAATGCACCCAAAATTCCTCAAAACGACGTCGGCGCCACCTACGAACCCCCTTGCGATGACAAGGTGGCGGGTATTGATTGGAACAAGCCGGCAGATGAGCTTTATAACCTGGTTCGCGGCTGTGATCCTCAACCCGGTGCTTTTGCACTGTTAAATGGTGAAAAAGTTCGTTTTTACGGCGCGAAACGAATCGAGGAAACCGTAGCTGATGCTCCGGGAACCATATTGAATATCGACGATCAAGGGATTCATATCGCCCTTTCAGGGGGAAGACTCGTTGTGAGCAAGGTCAGGGCAATAAAAGGCGGAAAAATGGCGGCAGCTGAATTTGCTGCTGAAAAAGAATTAAAAGCCGGAGATACGTTCGACACATAATCCCCAATTTCAAATTTAAAAGGCCTTTGAAAAATGGTTAATTTTTCAAAGGCCTTTTTTAAAAACGAACGGTTCGTTAAAATTAGGCGGCTTTTTCGATTTTTACCGCACAGACCTTAAACTCCGGAATTTTGGCAATCGGGTCAAAGGCGGAATTGGTAAGTATATTAGCCGGATTTTCTGAAAAATGAAACGGCACGAAAAACACGCCGGGGACAACCTTATTGCTGACCCTGACAGGAATCTTTGTTTCACCTCTTCGAGTGGAAAGACGCACCGTTGCCCCGTCATCAATGTTCAGCGTTTTGGCATCTTCAGGATTAACCTCTACATATCCGGTTTTCTGCTCGGTATCCAGATGCTTAGAGGCACGTGTCATGGTGCCGGTATGATAATGGGCGAACATTCTGCCGGTGGTGAGCCAATAGGGGTACTCTTCGTCCGGCATCTCAGCAGGATCGAGATACTCGACGGCATGGAAAAGTCCCTTTCCTCGGGTGAACTGATCCTTGTGTAAAAACTGCGTTCCCGGATGCTCAGCATTCGGACAGGGCCATTGAAGTCCGTCAAGACCTAACCTATCGTACGTCATGCCGCCGTAACTTGGCGTCAGGGCCGTCATTTCATTAAAAATCTCTTCCGGCCCCTCATACTTCATTTCATAGCCCATGGCTGTCGCAAATTTAGAGATGATCTCCCAATCGTTAAGCGTATTCTCGATAGGATCAATGGCTTTGTTCACCTTCATACAGCGTCGTTCGGTATTGGTAAACGTCCCGTCCTTTTCGGCCACCGAAACCGCAGCAAAAACCACATCTGCCTTATGTGCGGTTTCAGTGAGAAAGATATCCTGACACACCAAAAACTCAAGATTTTCAAGGGCCTTGTCAAGATGGTTCTGGTTCGGATCGCTCATTTTCGGATTTTCACCGATGACATAGAGGGCCTTTAATTTACCATCGATCATGGCTTGAATCATATCTGTGATAGTATAGCCGATTTTATCCGAAAGCGGTTTGCCCCATGCTTTGGAAAATTTTTCAGTGTTGGCCTCAACGGTCACCGGTTGGTAAGCGGGATACACATTGGGCAATCCTCCCATATCGCAGGCACCCTGAACATTGTTTTGACCCCTCAAGGGATTCACACCGCCGCTTCTCACACCCACATTTCCGCACAGCATGGCGATATTGCAGCAGGACTTAACATTGTCCACACCTGTGGTGTGCTGGGTAATCCCCATGGCATAGAGTAATGCCGCCGGGGAATTCGTGGCATAAAGCTCGGCCATTTTTTCAAGATCGCTCTGTGCAACACCCGTGATTTTTTCAACCTTATCCGGTGTATATGCTTCAACAACGGCTTTAAAATCTTCAAATGCTTCCGTTCTATTTTCAACGTAGTTTTTATCATGCCAATCGTTCTTAAGGATAATATGCATCATGCCGTTAAGCAACGCCACATCGCTGCCGAGTCTCTGGGTAACGGCAACATCTGCAAAACGGGACAGCTGGATATTTCTGGGGTCGGCCACAATGAGTTTGGCGCCCTTTTCCTTGGCCCTGAAGACACGCCGGGCAATCAGCGGATGGCAAGCAGACGTGTTCGAACCGATGATAAATATGCAGGCCGAATCCTCAATTTCGGCGATGGAATTGGTCATGGCTCCACTTCCAAATGCTGCGGCAAGACCTGCCACTGTGGAAGAATGTCAGAGTCGGGCGCAGTGATCCACATTATTGGTCCCGATCACTGCCCTTGCAAATTTTTGGGCCAGGTAATTTTCCTCATTGGTAATTTTTGCGGAAGCCAGCACAGCGACACTATCCGGACCATAGTCGTTAATGATGCTCTTGAATTTGTCGGCCGTTACTTGTATGGCTTCGTCCCAAGTGACTTCTTGTAATTCACCATCTTTTTTTATCATTGGAGATTTAAGGCGTTTATCGCTTGTCACATGCTCATGAAGATTCCATCCTTTAATACAAAGTCTTCCTTCGTTGACCGGATGCGTTTTCATCGGCATGGTATCGATTAACTGGCTGTCCATCACCTGAAAGAGGACACCGCAACCGGTACCACAATAGGAACATACTGAAGGAATGATTTTATAATCCATGCTTATCGCTCCTTATAAATTAGAAAATTTCCATTTAATATTTACGACTGCCCTTTATGCAGCCTCGAAGTTATCAAATCATTAAATGGGTTTGGGCTTCAGCGTAACTTCTTCTCCCAGCAGATTAAACGGTGACTGGGCTGCGCTAGTTCCGGTTTTATAATCAAACACATCGGACACGATTTCATTGACTTTTCGATAGAGCAAACGCAACGGAATATCCACGGGACAAGCGTCCTCGCACAGACCGCAATCGATGCAACGCCCCCCCATATGAACCGCCCGAACCAGATGGAAAATCGGGACTTCGGGTGGAACACTGCCGGTGGCGATCAAGTCCGTATGCTCAAGACTGCATTCCTTGCAAAAACAAACCGGACAGATATCACGGCATCCGTAACATTTAATGCACTTTTGCAATTCATACATCCACCGGTTGTATCGATCTTTTTGGCCGAATTCCTCAGCCGATTTAACATCCATGTTATTGTCTATACCGATCGTCATTTTTAAAGGCGCTGCCTTTTCAGGCTCAAGGTAGGAACAATCCCCATGCTCTTTGAGTTTGGAGGGACAGCAATTGAGACTTATTGTCTCTATATTGTCCGGTCTCAACTGATTCCAGACATAAAGAACATTCAAAGCTCTCTGATTGCAATCTCTCACCAAAAGTCCTATTTTCAGTTCCGGGTGTTCGGCAGCAATTTTTGTGGCCATCTTTTCCAAAGAATACCTGGCCTTGCCAGCAATCAAGTCGCCAGTTTCATCCAAATTGTCCTTTGTAAAGCAATAGGGCAGCGGATGATCCTGAATCATTTTATATCCTAAAAATATGTCCACCTTGCCCTGTTCAAGCCACTCTCTCACTTGTTCTTGCATATCATCCTCCCTCCGCAGTCAGCGCTTCCTGCGACGCTTCCGATAAACCCACAATGGCGGACAAGTCAAAGTCGCCGGACAGAGGGCTAGGGCCCAATGATTGTATTTTATTTGTAAAACTGGTGACCACTTGCACAAATTTCTGTGCTTCGGCCGAAGATATCCAGTCTAAATGTAACCGACCTTCTAATCCCATAAACGCTAAAAGTTCCTGAAGAAACGTCATCCGTTTGATGGTCATGTAATTACCATACAGGTAATGGCAGTCGCCGACATGTCACCCGCCCACCAGGACGCCGTCGGCCCCGCTCTGAAATGCGCGCAAAATGTGGTGTGGCGATACCGTGGCGGAACACATGACCCGGATGGGACGAATATTGGGTGGATATGCCAGTCGGCTTACACCTGCCAGATCAGCCGCCCCATATGCACACCAGTTACACATAAAAGCGATGATTTTAGGCTCATATTTATCCTCGTTCACATTTTTCTCCTTTCCAATGGATTAAGCGCTCAATGCGCTTTTAATCTGAGCGTAAAGTTGATTGTTATTAAATCCCATCAGCACCGGTGCTTCGGAAGGGCATACTGCTGCACAGGCGCCACACCCTTTACACAAGGCCGCATTGACTACGGCCACAAACTTTTGATTGTCAAAGTCGATGGCGCCATACGGACAAACATTGATGCATCCCAGGCAGCCCGAACACAGCTCAGCACGAATATCTGAGACGATACCGCCCACTTTAATATTTTCCAGGGCCAGTACGGTTAGAGCCCTTGCCGCCGCAGCTTGTGCCTGGGCAATGCTCTCTTCGATGGGTTTCGGATAATGGGCCATACCACACAGAAAAATACCGTCATTGGCAAAATCCACCGGCCTTAATTTTTGATGGGCTTCCAATAGCCATCCGTCGGAATCCAACGGCACCTTAAATAACTGGGCCAAGGAATGATCCCAGTGGGAGACAATGGCCGACGCCAGGCACAGAATATCGGCCTTTACAGCCAGTTTGCGGTTGAGTATTCGGTCTGTGAACTCGACGATGACCTGATCGCCATCAGGCATAACTTCAGGCTTTTGATCAATAGAATAAGAAGAAAAGATCACGCCGGCGTCCCTTGCCTCGCGATAGAGATCCTCCCTTTTTCCATATGTTCGAATATCTCGGTATAGAATTAAAACATTCACATCGGGATTTTTTTGTTTGAAGTTGGTAGCGCTTTTAACGGAATGGGTGCAGCATACTTTTGAACAGTATGGGCGGTCTTCATCTCTGGACCCCACACACTGGATAAATACGATATTTTCAGCCTGATCGATTCGGGGATCGTTATTTTTAAACAGATCGTCGAGTTCCAGGTGAGTCATCACCGCCTTGTGTTCCCCGTAAAGGTATTCATCGGGCTTGTACTCTTTGGCACCGGTTGCGATAACCGCCACCCCATGCTCAATCGTTTTTGTCGATTCGGAATTTCTGAGCTCAGTTTTGAAATTGCCGATAAAACCGTCTACGCTACTGATTTTCGTCCCCGTATGGACGGTAATGCGATCATCCGATTCCACTGATGTTACAAGACCGTTGACAAAAGATCCAATGTCTTCATTTTTATGGGTTTTGCCCAACATCAAGGCGTTACCACCCAAAGTATCGGATTTTTCAACAAGATCCACAGGATATCCTTGATGTGCCAGTGAAACAGCGGCTGTCATGCCGGCAATCCCGCCGCCGATCACCATCGCCGAATGGGATACCGGAAGATCTGTCTGCTTCAACGGTGCCAAAAGGTTGGTTTTTGCAACCGCCATCCGAACAAGGTCCTTGGCTTTTTCAGTGGCTGCATCCGGATCGTTGGCATGAACCCAGGAGTCATGATTTCGAATGTTGGCCATCTCAAAAAGGTACTTGTTTAAACCCGCATTGATCAGTGTTTCCTGGAACAGCGGCTCATGGGTCTTGGGTGTGCAGGCCGCCACAACCACACGGTTTAGACCCTGTTGTTCGATGATATCCGTCATTTTATCCTGGGTATCCTGGCTGCAACTAAATAAGTTTTCTTCTACATAGGCCACATTCGGTAGGGTTTTGGCATATTCTGCCACTGCCGAAACCCTCACCACACCACCGATGTTAATCCCGCAGTTGCATACAAATACACCGATTTTAGGCGGTTCTTCACTAACATCTCTTTCAGGGGGCAACTCGAGGATCTTGGTCCGGGTGTTGCGGGCCGACGCCAGGTGTTCTGTTGCCGCACAAGCCGAAGCACTGGCTTCCATTACCGACTGGGGGATATCCTTGGGACCGGTGAACGCACCGCATGCATAGATTCCTTCCACAGAAGTCCCTACGGGATGGAAACTGTCGGTTTTCGTAAAAAGGTAATCATCAAGATCGACACCGATACGGTTTGAAAGATCCGCAACATCCGGATGGGTTTCAAGGCCCACGGACAGGACAAACATGTCAAAGACTTCCTCTGTAATGGTTCCGTTTTCCTGGATATATCGAACCGACACATCATCGGACCCGGACACCGGATTGATGGTGTGAATTCGGGACCGGATAAATCTGACCCCTTCTTTTTTGGCATTTTCATAATACTTATCAAAGTCTTTGCCGTGGGTTCGCATATCCATATAAAAAACCGCGCAGTCAAGGGGGTCGTTGCTGTGCTCTGTAGCGATCACGGTCTGCTTAATGGCATACATGCAGCAGACCGAGCTACAGTAAGCATTGTCACAACGGTTGAGGTCCCGGGACCCCACACACTGCAACCAACCGATTTTTTTCGGTTCCTTATGGTCGGACGGTCTGATCAAATGCCCTGAAAAAGGACCGGTGGCGGAAAGAATCCGTTCAAATTCCAAAGAAGTAACCACATTGGGTAGGCTGGTATAGGCATACGTATCAAACCGGCTGGGGTCGAATGCTTCAAACCCCGGTGCCAAAACAATGGACCCCACGTCAAACTCGACAATTTCCTCTTTCTGTGAATGATCTATGGCGTCGACCGGGCAAAAATCGGCGCATATTTTACATCCGCCGGTTTTAAAATGGACGCATTTGCTCCGGTCAATGGCCGGTGTATTGGGGACTGCCTGGGCATATGGGACATAGATCGGTTTTCGACCGGTAAGACCTGCATCATATTCTGAAGGTATCTTTTTAACCGTATGTTTTGTGATATGTTCTCTAATTTTATCAACGGTAATATGCCCCGTGGGACAGACAAAAGCACACGCACCGCAAGCCATACATACATCCGTTTGGATATGAAACGGGGTGTCCACTTTCATCTCCACCCCTCTGCCAGTGAGGCCGATGGCACTGTTGCCCATTCTGTCACAGATACGGGTACATAGCCCACAAAGGATGCAGGTGTCGTCTTTAATCTTAAAGCGAGTTTCTTTAAGGTTGTATTTGGCAGCAAGCTCCTTGATGATGGGTACATCCGGACAACGGGCAAGTAATAATTCCACATTTAACTTTCTGCCTTCGTGCACCGCTTCGGTGTCTGTTTTGACATCCATGCCTTCCCAGATGGGATAGTTACAGGCGGTTACGTAACGTGTGCGGCGTCCGTCAAAAAGCTCCACGGTGCACAAACGGCACATTCCGGCGGGTTCGAGTGCTTTATGGTGACACAACGTCGGAATTTCAACCCCGTATTTTTCAGCAACTTGAAGAATATACTGCCCTTCCTCTCCCTGAACTTTTTTCCCGTTAAGCTTAAACGTAATCATGGATTTTAACCTTATTCTATCCTTATATTATTTAATGAGAATCGCATCGAACTTACAGGCATCATAACAGATGCCGCACTTTATGCACTTTTCCATGTCTAAATGATGCGGTTTTTTCTTTTCACCTGTAATGGCTTCTTCGGGGCATCGTTTGGCGCATAGCGTACAGCCGGTACAGGCCTCCTCATCGATTTCATAGTGGAACAAGGGCTTGCAAACGCCCGATGGGCACTTTTTGTCCTTAATGTGGGCCTCATATTCATCTCGAAAATAAAGTATCGTGGTCAGTACAGGATTCGGTGCCGAGGTTCCCAGTCCGCACAGGGAAAACTTCTGGATCATCATACCCAGTTCTTCCAAAAGCTCGATGTCGCCTTCTTTTCCGTTACCTTGGCAAATATCGGTCAGAATATCCAGCATTGCTGTAATCCCTTCACGGCAGGGGTTGCACTGACCGCATGATTCCTCTTTTAGAAAATCCAGAAAATATCGGGCGATATCCACCATACACGTGTCCTGGTCCATCACAATCATGCCCCCGGAACCCATAATGGAACCGACCTTTGTCAGCTCATCAAAATCGACACCCAAATCTAAAAATTGATCGGGGATGCAGCCGCCGGAAGGGCCGCCGGTTTGAACCGCTTTGAATTTTTTCTTTCTTGGAATACCGCCGCCGATATCGTAAATAATGGTGCGCAACGTGGTACCCATCGGCACTTCAACCAAACCCGTGTTCGTGACTTTACCGACCAATGAAAAGATTTTGCTGCCCTTGCTTCTCTCGGTGCCGATGGAAGCATACCACTTTGCCCCCTTATCAATAATCACCGGCACATTGGCCCATGTTTCGACGTTGTTCAGATTTGACGGGTTATTGTGATACCCTTTTTCTACGGTATGGATGTATTTGGCACGGGGTCGTCCGGGCATCCCTTCCAAAGACGCCATCAACGCAGTGGATTCACCGCACACAAAAGCGCCGCCGCCGCGACTGATATAAATGTTTAAATCGAACCCGGAACCTAAGATATTCTTGCCTAAAAATCCGAGTTCTTCAGCTCGCTGCAATGCAATGGACAAATTTTTTACCGCCAGTGGATATTCGTGTCGTACATATACATAGCCTTCATGGGAACCAATGGCGATGGCACCGATAATCATACCTTCCAAAATCAAATGGGGATTGCCTTCTAAGAGGCTGCGATCCATATAAGCACCGGGATCTCCTTCATCAGCATTGCAGATGATGTATCTGGTACCATCATGTCTGCGACAAGTTTCCCACTTGATTCCGGTAGGAAAACCGCCACCCCCACGACCCCTTAAGCCCGATTTTTTGACTTGATCGATGATGTCTTCGGGCGTCATCTCGAAAAGTGCTTTTTCCAGTGCGTTATATCCACCCACAGCAATATAGTCTTCAATGCGGGTTGGGTCGATGGCCCCATTATTCCCAAAAATTATTCTCTGCTGGAGTTTATAAAAAGGAATATCCTTTTCATATGCAATTTTTTCTTTGGTTGCAGGATCTTTATAAATGAGTGTGTTAACCAGCCCCCCATCTTTAATTGTTTTTTCAACAATATCAGATACATGTTCGTCTTTTAACCCCGGATAAAATATACCTTCCGGATGAATCACAAGAATCGGTCCTTTCTCACAAAAACCGTGGCAACCGGAAAGCTTAACTTCCACCTCTTTTTGCAAATCATGCTTGGCCAACTCCTGAATTAACGAATCATACACTTTTGCGGTTCCATATGCACCGCATCCCGAACCTGCACAAAGAGAAATTAATTTCTTTTTCCCGCTGTTTTGTTCGGTTAAAAGAGCGTTTCTGTATGATTCCAGTGCCGATCTATTTTCCAATTTTGCCATGGTTTTATACAACCTCCATTACCCATGCCGCTTAAGAAACATGTTGGTTTTCATATTCATTAATGACTGTTACTACACTGGAACGGTCTAAACCACCGTGGGTATTTTGATTGACGGTTATAACAGGTCCGGAGGCACAGCATCCGACACATCGAACAGCCTCCAAGGTAAAAAGAAGATCATCGGTGGTCTCACTTTCTTTGATATGGAAACGATCTTCTAATGCATCCATAATTTTTTCAGCGCCCCGCACATGGCATGCTGTGCCTGTACAGACACTGACGATGTATTTTCCACGAGGTTCTAGGCTAATGGTTTTATAAAATGTGGCGACTGCGTAAACCAGGCTCGGTTTTATGCCAAGCTTTTCAACCAGAGTAGGAATCACTTCAGCAGGAACATAGTTGAAAATATCGCTGATATCTTGCATGATCATCAACAAAGCTTCGCGGTCACCTTTATATGACTCAATAATTTCATCTATCTTCTTCCAATCGATGACTAGTTTATTTCCCATAGATAAATAACCCTTTTCAACAAGACTAACCTACCGGTTACACTGCTTAATTCAAAATTAAAGAACTGACAACGACCATTACAGCTCTAAACGGTGATAAAATCAAGTAGACGCCTGATACATCACCGGACAGTTTTCAACACAGTTGCCACAGCCTGTGCAAAGGTCCATATTAATACTGCGTGGACGTTTTCTTACCTTTACTTTGAAGTTCCCGGCAGATCCTTCAACAGACTCCAGATCCGCGTATGTGATAATTTCGATATTCAGGTGCCGGCCGACCTCGACCAGTTTCGGTGAGATAATTCACATGGCGCAATCATTGGTGGGAAACGTTTTGTCCAGCTGGGCCATCACCCCCCCGATGGACGGTGATTTTTCAACGAGATAGACATAATATCCCGCATTGGCAAGATCCAGAGCAGATTGCATCCCTGCAATGCCGCCCCCTAAAACCAGAACCGACCCGATTACATCATTGGCCATCGTTCGATCCTCCTGTAAAAAAGAAATTTTATGGTAACAACCTGGAACGCAACAATTCTCTTGACATGGGGAAAAAGCAAGTTGTTTAACTATAAGGAATCAAAATTTTTGTCAATAAAATTCTATGGGTAAGACAATGTGATATACGTTTGAAAAATCCATTTTCGCATAATAGATTGACCATTTAAGATGTACGGTTAAAATTTTATAAAATATTTTATCCGTTACAGCCATTTTTTATAAAACCGTTCCTTTCAATTGAATGAAAATTATGATATGAATTGTTCCACAAAATTACAATCCAGATAAATACACTTTATTTGAAAAGGTCTTGCCATGACACAAAAAGACGATGATGGAATGGATAGATTTAATGAAAATCCGGAAGATAATTATAATGAACAATATTCATTATGGAAAGAAGAAAAAAAGCTGAAATTCGGAACAAACACACCCAAAATGTCTGATAAAATCCCTCTATCAAAATTTGGTATCGGATTTTTGATTCTGCTGATTCTTTTAATTTTGCTGTTTGTCAGAAATCGAAGCACCGCGCTTGAGAATCGAATTGTTGCATTGGAAAAAAGTGTAAAAAACCTTGAACAAATGGTTGATAAGTTGAACGTGGTTGATAACCGGGTGGCGCAAGTTTGGGAACAAGCCCAAACCTTTCAACAGTTCAAAGAGCGCTTTGATCGGTCTGAAGCAGCTTTAACGTCAAGAATGGATCAGATCGTGATGAACCTGGGCAGTCTTCAAAAACAGATGTCCAGAGTTAGAACCCGGAATGCCAAAACTTCAAAAACCGCAACAGTATCCAAAAAAACCACCGGAAATCGATATCACACGGTTAAGCCCGGTGAAACATTGTACCAGATCGCCCCCCGGTATGGCTTGACAATAAAAAAATTGCGTCAACTTAACAAATTGGGGGAAAGTGATACCATCTATCCGGGACAAAAGCTTGTGGTCGCTAATTGATCCCTTATATATGTGACAAGCATTTGTGCGCCCCCATAAAATACAACAAAGGCAGAGCCTTAGGACTCTGCCTTTGTTGTCTAATGGTTTTTTCGATGGACGATTTAAAAGTTCTTCATAACATTGCCGAGAAAACACCTTTGCCGTTGTTTTAGTCGAAAAACACTTTGTTTTTATCGGAAATTTTGTATCCTAAAGCTAAAAGTATCTTTCGCTTTGTTTCCATTCTACATGGCATCCCATTTTCAATCCGCGTAATTGTAATGGGAGATATCCCAGCTTTTCTGGAAAGCTCGGCTTTGCTCATCATGAGAGATTCTCGAATTTTTTTTAGGTGATTTGGGCTCATTGAAAAAAAATGTTAACCTTTTTAATTTATGATATAATTGTTAATTATATCATAAACTTGTATTTTATTAATGTCAAGTTGAATTATATATAATTTATATATAATTCTATTGAATTAGAATATATTGTATTTTATTAAAATAAGTTACTATATATTGTGCCCTAAAAATTTAAACTATTATTGAAAATCGAGCTGCTGAAATTATTATTTTGTTTAAGTCCCTGAATGTTGCGCGCGTCGAGTTTGTTGCAGATATACGTCGAAGTTCCTGAACCTGAGATTGAACTCACGAAATGCCGATTGTCGCATATACTGTTTACGGATAGGTGTAAAAGCGCGGAGATTCAATTTAAGTGCACAACCTCAAATGTCCATTTACTCAATTCAGTCGACCCGTATAGTCGCGGGGAGATAGCGGTTAGACAAAGATGCAGAGCTATTATATCAATTGTAATTTCAATAAGTTTTTATAATTTAGAGACGTTAAATTCTGCATGACGTTGACTCGATTTGGAGTTTGGTGATATGAATAAATAAAAGGCTGGTTTTTTCAACACCCAAACGAATACAAATGATTCAAGTTTTTTATCAGGATGTCGATTAGTTAATAAGTAAAATCATTGATGCGCTTTCAGGCGAATCCAAGCACGGAATAAAATTTAGGAAAAAGGTCAACATTTGGAGTATTATCATCGTTTAACAATATTAGATCACTATATTAGACAATTGCCTCCCTTTCCCGCAACTGTCAACAAGGTCATGGAAATCTGCCGTGATGTCAATATGTCACCCACAGATCTGACCAAGGTCATCAGTTTAGATCCCGTACTTACGGGTAAAGTTATGCAACTCGTTAACTCAGCCTATTTTGGCCTCTCTCGTGAAATTATCTCTCCGGTTCGGGCAGTTGTTATGCTGGGTATGAATACGGTAAAAAATCTTGTTCTCGGCGCAACAGTGATGAGTGCCTTTGGGGCAAGCAAAAACTTTCGTGCGTTAAACATGGACATGTTCTGGAAACATTCTCTTGGTGTCGGCGTTATTGCCAAACTGATTGCCCAAAAACGCAACATAAACAATAAACTGTTGGAAGGATATTTCATCGCCGGGCTTTTGCATGACATTGGGAAAATCCCCCTGAACAGCAGATTTTCTGATGAATATCTGAATATATTAGGAATACCGGAAAAAAAATCTCAACCGCTCTTTGTTTCTGAAAAACAGTTTCTGGGGATCGATCATGCCCATGTGGGAAATCTTATCGCAAAAAAGTGGCAACTTGGAGATGAAATTTTAGATACTATAACCTATCATCACGCCCCGGAAACATATCAAGGTGTGCAAAACGATATTCTTTTCACCGTTATTCTATCGGATCATTTTGCAAATCGCTCGGAAATCGGCTTTTCCGGAAACCAATATCCGGAAAATATCTATCCTGAAGTCATGAAACACCTCGGGAAAGATACTGAATGGTCTTTTGACAATATCAATTCGTTTAACGGTGAAGTAGAGCAAGAAATTGAAAACGCCCAAATATTTCTTGAGGTTGCCGGCTGAGGAGGAAATTATGAGGCTTCGTTTCTGGGGTGTACGTGGCTCTATTGCATGCCCTGGACCCAATACAGTGGAGTTCGGAGGCAACACCCCTTGTCTGGAACTTAGGTTCGGCGAAAGAAATAGACTCATCATCATCGACGCCGGAACCGGTATCCATCCGCTGGGAAACCGCCTGGTGTGGAATGATATTCAAGACGGACCCATCACGACCGAAATATTTATAACCCATACCCACTGGGATCATATTATCGGATTCCCTTTTTTCAGACCCATATATATTTCGGGCACGAGACTAAAGGTATACGGTCCGATAACATTTGAAGACGATTCCCTCGAGACGATAATGGGCGACCTTCTTCGATACCGGTACTTTCCGGTCCTGCACGGTGAGCTTACAGCAAATATCGAGTATTTACAGCTCGGTGAATGTAAAATGGATCTCGGCGACGGAATCACGCTAAAAACAAAATATTTGAATCACCCGCTGCTTTGTCTCGGATATCGGTTTGAATTTAACGGCAAAGTTTTATGTACGGCCTATGACACAGAACCCTTTAGAAACGTTTTCTCAACAGATATAAATGCTGCGGATTTTGATCCCTTCGTTCGTGATGAAGGAGAAGAGGCCGCCCGTGAAGAGAATGAAAAACTACTTGATTTTTATCGCGATGCAGATATTCTTATCCATGATTGTCAATATACAAAAGAAGAATACGTTTCATCAAAGATAGGCTGGGGGCACTCCTTTTTTGAGCACGCCATCGATTCCGCGCTCAAGGCCAATGTTAAAAAAATAGTCCTTTTTCACCATGATCCTCTGCGGACAGACCAGGAACTGTTTGAACTCGAAAAGCACTGCCGGAAACATTTTGGCAACCAGTCCGATCTGGAAATTATCGTGGCAAAAGAAGGAATGGAAATTGTAGTCTGAAATGCGAACAGGAATGGCGATCGTCCCTATACCCAAGTTAAAAAGAGAACCATCATGGCAAAGCAAATCGGCTTTATTTCCACGCGCTTTTCAGGCACCGACGGTGTGACCATGGAAGCCAGTAAGTGGTCGACGGTTTTAAACCAAAAAGGGCACAGCTGTTTCTGGTTTGCCGGCGAATTGGACAGAGATCCGGAAAAAAGTTTCCTGGTCCCCGAGGCCCATTTCAAGCACGAAAATAACCAGTGGATCAATGATCGAATATTCGGTCATAAAAAGCGAAACCCTATCGTAACCGATAGCATTTTTGAATTAAAAGTTCTTTTAAAAAAACAGATTCAAACATTTATCTCACAATTTCACATAGATCTTCTCATCGCTCAGAATGTACTGACTATCCCGTTGCATATTCCCCTGGGGATCGCTCTAACCGAAATTATCGCCGAAACCCAGATTCCCACCATTGCCCATCACCATGATTTCTATTGGGAAAGGGCGCGGTTTTCCGTAAACGCAGTGGGAGATTATCTGAGGATGTCGTTTCCGCCCAACTTAAACAATATCGAACATGTGGTGATCAACTCGGCGGCTCAAGAAGAGCTTGCGCTTCGGACGGGAATTTCCTCTGCGATCATTCCCAATGTTTTGGATTTTGAGAACCCACCGGAAATAGATGCCGAGCAAACCGAAGCGTTCCGAAGTTCTATGGATCTGGAACCGCAAGACCATATCATTCTGCAGCCCACCCGCATTGTCCAACGTAAGGGAATCGAACATGCCATTGAATTGGTCGAAAGCCTGAAAAACCCGCGATACAAGCTGGTGATTTCCCATGAAGCCGGTGATGAGGGATATGAATACTCCGATTGGCTTCTGGAAACCGCACACGAGCGAGGGGTGGATTTAAGGTTGGTTAAAACGCGCGTGTCGGATCCGCTAAACCTTCAATCGAATCACAACATGAATCCGTCGTTGTGGGATATTTATCCCCACGCTGATTTCATTACCTACCCCAGTCTTTATGAAGGATTCGGCAATGCATTTCTTGAAGCGGTTTATTTTAAAAAACCCTTGCTCATCAACCGATACTCAACATTTATCAGAGACATTGAGCCCAAGGGGTTTGATCTGATCGTCATGGACGGATTCCTCACCAAAAAGAATGTCCAGCACGTGAGAGAGGTTCTGAACTCGCCCCAAATAAAAGACAAAATGGTTCATCACAATTATGAAGTGGCCAGGCGGCACTATTCCTATGCGCCGCTGCGCCGCTGGTTAAGCACCATCCTGATAAATTTCTTTGGAATGGATGTATAACGGATTCTGCTTCTCGCAGCTCTTGATGCTCATTCCAACCGCGTGTTTAATAATATTCGTTTCTTCAGAAATGAATTCCCTATTCTTTGTTATTATTTCACATAGACCGTTTTGATGTTGACAAACTCTTTGATTCCGTAATGTGAAAGCTCTCGTCCGTAGCCGCTTGACTTGATACCTCCGAAAGGAAGCCGGGGATCTGATTTTACAAAATCGTTCACAAAACAGCAGCCTGATTCCAACTCGTATGTGGCGATTCGTTCTCCTCGTTTGATATCTTTAGTAAAAATGGCGGCACCAAGACCGAAAGATGAATCATTTGCAACCTGAACCGCTTCTCGCTCATCTTCAACTGAGATGATGGCTGCTACCGGTCCGAAGGTTTCTTCCTCATAGGCAGGCATGCCTTTTCCAACATCACTGAGAACCGTTGCAGGATAAAACGCCCCTTTTCCTTTGGGAATTTCTCCACCGAGAAGGCACTTGGCGCCTTTTTCTATGCTTTGGATGACCTGTCGATGGAGATCTTCTCGCAGATCCAGGCGGGCCTGAGGGCCGATGTCCACGTCTTCTTCCAGAGGATCCCCCATTTTTTTCGCCCGCATGTGTTCTATGAACAGATTTTCAAATCGCTGGCGAACGGACTCGATGACAATAAAGCGTTTTGCGGCAATGCAGCTTTGTCCGGAGTTTAACAGCCTGCTCTCTACACATGTTTTCGCTGCGTGTTCAAGATCAGCATCTTCTAAAACAATATACGGATCGCTGCCGCCGAGCTCGAGCACAGATTTCTTTAACATTTCTCCAGCGTTGGCCGCTACTGACCGGCCGGCAGAATTGCTTCCGGTCAACGTTACGGCTCGTATTTGCGGATATTCCATAACATGATTTATTTGTTTGCCGGGAATTAATAGATTTTGAAAAAGATTTTCGGGAAACCCCGCTTTTTTAAAGACATCCTCTATGGCCAGAGAACTACCCGGCACATTCGAAGCATGTTTCAACAAGACGGCATTGCCGGCCATTAACCCCGGAGCAGCAAATCGAAAAACCTGCCAGAAGGGATAGTTCCAAGGCATGATAGCCAAAATAACACCCAAAGGTTGAAACGATATAAAGCTGTTTCTCGCATCCGTCTCAACTTTCTCGGGTTGCAGCATATCAGCTGAATTATCGGCATAGTATTCACACACCCACGCGCATTTTTCAACTTCAGCCCGGCCTTGCCGAATGGGTTTTCCCATTTCCACACTCATAATCTTTGCATATTCTTCTTTGTTCTTGATTAAGAGTTGAGCAGCGCTTTTCATCAATTCAGCCCGTTGGGAAAAGGTCATTTCTTTCCAGATTGAAAATGCTTGATGGGCGGCTTCCACCGCTTTTATGGCTTCGGCCAAAGATGTTTGTTTGTAAGTATTGATCACATCACCCGTTGCAGGGTTAATTGCGGTTAATGTCATGGGGTCTCCTCTTTATTATTCCGTTTTAAAATCTTAAACGCTTACTTAGTTGTTTATAACCCAAGATAGGCAGTTTTGATATGGGGATCATTCAGCAAATCTTTAGCCGGACCTTCCATGGCAATACGCCCATGTTCCAATACATACCCCCGATCGCTCAAACTCAAAGAATGTTTTACATCCTGCTCCACCAGAAGCACTGTGGTGCCTTGATCTGCAATCTTGCGTACGGTTTGGAAAATGTCTTTGATTAGAATCGGAGCAAGACCCAATGAAGGCTCATCGAGCATCAACAACTTCGGCATGGCCATTAGGCCCCGGCCGATGGCGACCATCTGTTGTTCACCCCCTGACAGAGTCATGGCCAACTGGGATTCTCGTTCCCGGAGTTTCGGCAACAGCGTATAGACGTCTTCCATGGTCGTATCCACATTCTTTTCAGCCCGGCTGTTGTAAGCGCCGATGATAAGATTGTCTTTCACGGACATTAAAGTAAACAGACGCCGCCCTTCCGGCACCTGTACAATGCCGCACTCGACAATTTTATCCGGTGGAGTGGTTTGGATTTCGGCGTCTTCGAAAAATATTTCTCCTTTTGCCGGATGCATCAACCCGGAAATTGTTTTCAACAACGTAGATTTGCCGGCCCCGTTACCGCCGATAATGCTGACCACTTCGCCTTCTACGATTTCAAGAGAAAGATCAAAAATGACCTGAACATCTCCGTAAAAAACATCGATATTTTTCACTTCAAGAAACGACATATTCATCTCCCAGATAAGCCTTGATCACATTTTCATCTGAAGCAACCTCTTGGGGAGGACCTTCAGCAATTTTCTTTCCAAAATGGATCACCACAATCCGGTCCGAAAGGGCCATAATGGCACGCATAATGTGCTCGATCACAAAGATGGTGATTCCCTGATCTCGAAGCTTTTTTATAATTTGGACCATTTCGTCAACTTCAGCAGGCCTAAGACCTGCCATCACCTCATCGAACAGCAACAGTTTGGGTTCGGTGGCCAGTGCACGGGCAATTTCCAGGCGTTTGAGTTCGGCAATGGTCAAATTCCCGGCCCTTTCATCCTTTTTATTTTCAAAAGAAAGAATCTTTAGAACATTCATCGCCTTTTCTTCGGCCACGGCAGTCTTATCCGTAGTGACAAAGCTCCCCACCATCACATTGTAAAGTACACTCTTGGTACGAAAAGGTTTAACAATCTGGAAGGTTCGGGCCAACCCCTTTTTACAGAGGTTCCAGGGTTTAACCCCGTTAATTTTTTTACCGGCGAAATAGACGTCACCCTTTGTCGGCGCATAAACACCTGCAATACAATTGAATGCCGTGGATTTTCCGGCGCCATTGGGACCGATCATACCCAAAATCTCCCCTTCTTCTATGAAGAGACTCAAGGTATCCACTGCTCTTAAACCGCCAAAATCCTTTACGAGATTTTTGATTTCAAGAATATTCATGTTTTACTTCCCCTTGGCGCGTTTGTCCTGAAATTCGATCAAGAAGCGTGTTGTAAAATTTGGATAGCGGTTCCTGTAAACCGCGAGGTTGAAAAATCATGACAAGTATCAAGACCGTGCCGAATATAACCAGGTGAAGTCCCGGCAGTGTTGAACCAAAGTAAATCCGTGAAAAATCGCTCACCGGCCGGAGAAGGAGCGCTCCCAATACAGGCCCGGCGATGGATCCTCTTCCGCCGATGAGCGCAATAAAGGCGATTTCAAATGAAAAATCCAACGACATCACACTTTTTGGATGGATATAGAGCGTAAATTGGGCGTAAAAGGTCCCGGCCAAAGCAGTCAAAAAGGAACTCATGGCCATGGCGATGAGCTTGGCTCGAGCGACATTCACCCCTAAAGACATGGCAGCTTCAGGTTCTTCACCCCCGGCATTTAAATAGTAGCCGAGTTTGGAGCGTGAAATAAAATAGGTCAATGCAAGAACGCCTATGAGCATCACCAAAATAATATAGTAATACGGTTCCTTGCCGGCAAACATATAGTTGCCAAATCCAATATGGGTAGGGGGTATTTGCAGTCCTCTCGGTCCATTAATTTTTAGTGGTCCGAGGTTGTCGATGTTTTCGACCATGACGCGAATTCCTTCGCCAAAAGCAATGGTCGCCAGGGCAAAATACGCCCCTCTCATTTTAAATGTGGGCAAGCCGATTAGAATGCCTGCGATGGCAGCCAGAATGCCGCCCACAATCATGCCGATCCATGGACTGATGCCGTACTGAAGCGATAGAATGGTCGATGCATAAGCACCGATGCCGATAAAAGCGGAGTGCCCCAACGGAAGGACGCCGGCAAAACCACCCACCAGATTCCAACTCGTCGTCAGATAGGCATATAAATAGAGCAGAATGATAATATGAAGATATGTCGGACTCCGGAGTACCAAAGGTAATCCAAAAGCAACGAACCCCAGTAAAATAAAAGCCGATGTGTTTATATTTTTGCGCGTCATACCCTTACCTGTTGAAAATTTTGCATCAACTACCAGTCGTATTTTACACCAAACAGTCCCGAAGGCTTAACGAAAAGGACTACCAGAAAAAGCGCGTACACAATCGCTTCCGCCCAGGTGGCAGTCATGAACATAGGCGCAATCGATTCGATCAGACCGATGATAATCCCCCCTAAGATGGCACCGCCGATACTGCCCAATCCCCCGAGCACCACGATGATGAATCCTTTGATGTCAAAGAGCACACCGACGCTGGGGAAAATATTGTAAAAGGGTACCAGAGTTACCGCTGAAATTCCCACAACAGCGGTTCCGATCCCGAAAGCGATGTTATAGATTTTAAACTGATTAATACCCATAAGGCTGGCTGCTTCGCGGTCGAGGCTGGTGGCACGTATGGCCCGACCCGTCCGTGTCTTTTGCAAAAACCAGTAAATCGCAAAAGCGGTGATCACTGCCGTAACAAACCCCCAGAGTTTGGGAACGGATATCAACATATCCCCAAACTCCAACATTTTTCCTCTCATCGGATTGTTCTGAATGCTGCGGTACTGCGGGCCGAATATCAAAAGTGTCAGGTTGTCCAGAATGTACCAGACACCGGTGGTCACAATGATGACCGTAATCGGTTCCCGAACATCCTTTTCAGCCTTAAATATGGGTTTGATGATGATGTCCTGGAGATAATACCCAAAGAAGTACATGACCGGAACAACGATAATCAACGCAATATATGGATGTACTCCTGTAAAGATGATGGCCCAGTACGCAACATACATGCTGACCATGATCAAAGATCCGTGTGCGAAGTTAATCACCTTGAGGACACCGAAGATGACTGTCAAGCCTAAGGCGGTCAAACCGTAAATCGATCCCATCAATATACCGTTGATAGTACCTTCCAGAATAAAATTCATATCAGCATCTCGATTAAAAGTAAGGTGAAGAGAGCGCCATTTGGCAAATGACGCTCTCATTTGAATAAAACATCGTGTCGATTATTTGTTAGGCATCGGAAATACCGGTGTGTATCCGGCACGCCGGGCGCTTTTGGGCCATACCGTAATTCGCTCCAGACCTTTCCCGATATCGTTAATCTGGACCATGACCAAAGATGCATTCTTGTTCTGGCCGGTCTTGTCGAACTCAACGGCATCGTAGCCAACAATCATACCGGGTCCGCTGGTCAAATTTGTGGCTGCCAGCGCCTTTATAATTTTGGCCGGATCTAAAGAACCTGCTCGTTCCAGGGCATCTTTGAGGACATACATGGCCAAATAGGCGTCAACCGATTCACCAGTAAGGTTATATCCGTATTTGGCTTTATATTTGGCATTGGCCTCTTTGGCGCCGGGTTTGTTGACATCGGTTTCCCATTCAACGATATCAAAGAGATACCGGGCATTCTTTCCGGTCGCTTTCAAAAAGGACGGATCCGCATGCCCGCCGCCGCTGGCGATGACGGCTTTGAGTTTCACCTTATACGCGGCCAGAGTATTGGTCAGCAAAATCGCATCTGCAGCATTGGAAACCAGCATTAACACGTCGGGTTTGACTCTTCTAATCTTTTGAACCACCGGACTCAGATCGGTGGATGTAGACGGGTAGGGTTCATCCAGAACGACTTTATACCCCCCTTTTTTGGCCAGGGCTTTCCATTGTTCCGCAAATCCTTTTCCCCAATCACCGTTTTCATAAACAAAGGCCAGTTTTTTCACCGGTGTATTGAACTCTTTTTCCATGTCCTTGAGAAAGGCAAACTGGTCACGGGTCCACCAACTGTCTTTTGCGGCAATTCTAAACACCGTCTTGAAACCCTGTTCCGTAATTTTGTCGGCAACGGAAACAGGAACGATAAAAGGAATACCATAGCGTTCCGCCACAGCCGTTGTCGGATAGGTGACCGCAGAGTTCCAGCAGCCGGTCAATACATTCACCTTTTCGGTGTTGATCAGACGTTCGGCCTCGGCCACGCCTTTTTCCGGCTTGGATTCGGAGTCGGCGTAAATCATCTCAAGTTTTGCACCACCCAATGACTTGATGCCGCCGGCAGCATTAATCTCTGCCACCGCCATTTCACGTGCCTGTTTCCCCTGTTGTCCCACCGATGCCGAAGGCCCTGACAGCGGGATAATATTACCGACTTTGACCACATTTTCTGCCGCCGCGGAAGCGGGTAATAACGGCAAGACGGCGACGAAAGCAAAAATCGTAAAAAAGACGGTTAACTTTCCCATTAATCTAATGTCAACTTTCATTGATTGCTCCTCCTTTTGTTCATTGTTGTTTATTTTTTTACGGCATAGACGTTAAATGCGGCTGCCATAAGAATAAAAAGTCATATCATTGGGTATCTCGATATTGAGAACGTCCTGCATAATATTATCTGCCCTGTTGGGATCAATTCTTACCACCAGCAGGGACAATCCAAGTTTCTTATCGTGATGAATCTTTGAATCAAAGATTCTCAAATTTAAATTCATGATACCATCAATGATGCCCGGAAACACATCGTTATCAGCATATGAGAACACCTTTTCAAAGATCAAATAACTATAAGCGGGATCGAGTGACCGTTTGATCTTTTCAAAAACCGGCGAATGATGCTGAGTTCCTGCTTTCATTTTATTTTGAAAGAAACCTGAAGCCTTCTTCTAAAATGGCCAGACCTCTATCTAATTGCTCGTCTGTAACAACAAGCGGCATCAATGTTCGAATGACATTTCCGAAGGTGCCACAGGCCAATATAATCAATCCTTTTTCATGACAAAATTTAACCAGCGCCTTGGCTTCGTCTGTTGCAGGTTCTTTGGTATGCCGGTTTTTAACCAATTCCATGGCGAGCATGGGGCCCAATCCGCGGACATCTCCGATAATTTCGTATTCATTTTGGAAGGCATCAAAACGTTTTTTTAGCGTTTTACCCAGCTCTTTTGCAGTCTTAAGCAGATCTTCTTCTTCAAAAATCTCCATGACCGCAAGACCTGCCGCACAAGCTAACGGGTTACCGCCGTAAGTACCGCCCAACCCAAACGGATGAACCGATTCCATAATTTTCTTTTTACCAACCACCGCGCTCAGAGGCATCCCTGC